>OIZT01001124.1_pt1 | contig 13109 bp, 10 predicted proteins | sample 1588611 | NCBI WGS metagenome assembly OIZT01 (sample SAMN03283278) | human gut metagenome | biome: human-associated habitat; material: feces | host: Homo sapiens | place: Peru | collected 2012
GATGGTTGAACACCGTCACCTTGCTCACTCCCACTTCATCAGCCACCTCCTGATAAGATTTCTCCTGAAGATAGCGCAGACGGAAAATGAGTTGCCGGATAGGCGGTTCCAGGTCTTCGATGAGAAGCATCAGCCGGTCGAGTCGCTCGTCGGTATCTTCCGAGAGAATCACGTCGGCATCATCCAGCAGCAGCTTCGCCACCCTTTCCTTCACGCTCTTATGAGCTATCAGGTTGAGACAGCGGTTGCGTACGCTCCGCATCAAGTAACCATCTTCACTCCCAGGCACCAGAACCACATCATCGGCAAGAATCTGGGCGAATACTTCGCTCACCACATCCTTGCTCTCGTCATCATCCGAAAGAATGCATCTGGCCAGATTGTACATCTTCGCGTAATGCTGACGGAATAACTGTTCTATGTCCTTTTTTCTGTTCATATACTATCTATACAGTTGAGCCAAGCGAAAAACTAAGCAAAACATCAACTATTTTGTTTTTTTCTTTCAATTCCGAATCGAAATCACCAAGAATCTCCCCGGATTGGAATGCAAAAGTACACAATCTATCGGAGATAGAAGACAAATGGTAAGGATAAATCGATTTTCAGTTGATTTATTTGTTCATTCCAACATTTTTTAGTACTTTTGCCCACCAAATTACGAACAAGTAAATAAGATTGGTATAAAATAGGTATTACCAAGATAAAATAAAGAATAGATTAGATAAAGGAGAATAAGATTATGTCAACGATTATTTATCCATCACCGATATTCGGTCCGGTAAATTCCCGCCGTCTGGGAGTTTCACTGGGCATCAACCTCATGCCATCTGATGGCAAGGTCTGCTCATTCGACTGCGTTTATTGCGAATGCGGATTCAACGCCGACTTCCGTCCTAAGAAGAAGCGCCCTACCCGCGAGGAGGTAAGAGAAGGATTGGAGAAGGTACTGAAAGAGCGCCACGACAACAACCAGCCTTTGGACGACATCACCTTCGCAGGAAATGGTGAACCTACGGGACACCCAGACTTCAAGGGAATCGTGGAAGATACGATGGAACTCTGCAAGAAATATTTCCCGGGAGTACAGGTATCCGTACTCAGCAACGCCACCTATATATATAAGGAGGAAGTGAGAGAGGCGCTGATGCTCGTGGATAACAACATCCTGAAACTGGATACCGTGGATATGGATTACATCAAGAAGCTGGATCGCCCTCAGCAGCCTAACTACGACGTGAAGGATGTGATCAAATATCTGAAGATGTTCAAGGGTCACGTCATCATCCAGACCATGTTCCTGAGAGGTGACGGTTTGGACAATACCAGCGAGCATTTCGTAGCTCCTTGGCTGGAGGCTGTGAAAGACATCCAGCCTCAGCAGGTAATGGTTTATACCATCGCCCGCGAAACACCAGACAAGTTGCTGGAAAAGGCACCAAAGGAAGTACTCGATGCCATCAAGGAACGTGTTGAGGCACTGGGCATCAAGTGTACAGCCAGCTATTAAGAGATAATCAGGATAAGAAAGAAAAGCAAGTAGAAAAAAGAAAGAATGAAAGCGAAAAGTAATATCCTTATTATCAGCGACATGTGTGGTTACGGAAAGGTATCTGCCGCAGTTCAGATGCCTATCCTCTCTTATATGGGACTCGACGTGTTCAATCTGCCCACCATGCTCATCAGCAACACCTTCCCATACGGCAAGTACGCCATTCTGGAATGCACTTCGTATATCGAGGAAGCCTTGCAGAAGTGGAACGAACTGGGCATTCACTTCGATGCCATCACCACGGGTTTCATGGCTTCGGAGCGTCAGGCTAAGCTGGTGGCACGCTATTGCAGAGAACAGGCTGCGCTGGGCACCGACATCTATGTGGATCCCGTGATGGGCGATTACGGCAAGCTCTATGGTGGAGCCAGTGAGAGTACCGTGAGATGCATGAAGGAGATGCTGAGCGTATCGCATCTCTGTTTTCCCAACTATACCGAGGCTTGCCTGCTGACGGATTCGGAATACAAGGAAGAGGGAATCTCGGAGAAGGAAGCCTATGAACTGATAGATAAACTGAGAGCCATCGGTTCCCACTCCGTGCTCATCACCTCGTGCATCGTAGAGGGTCAGCATGCCGTGGTAGGTTTCAATCATCTTACTGAAGGGTATTTCCTCCTGCCCTACGAAGAAATCCCAGTTCAGTTCCCGGGCACCGGCGACATCTTCTCCAGCATCATCGTGGGCAGACTGAAGGATGGCGATCATCTCCGCCATGCCACCCGCATCGCCATGGATACCCTGCGCAACTGGATAGACATCAACAAGGATGACAAGGACAAGAACCGCGGTATTCCTATAGAAAGGCATCTGGGGGACTTGTAGAAGAAATTGAAAGGTAGAAAAACAAGGAATTGATAAAGAGGAAAAAGGGGAACCTGCAAAAACAGATTCCCCATTTTTTATAGTCGATTGATAATAGAGTTATCATTCTGAATCTGACCTTTACGAGCCTTATACTTATTGTGAAAGCTATAAGTCAATGTCAGGCTATAACGGGAGTATGCCTTCTGATAGAACTCATAGTCGAGGACTGGATTGAGCTGATAGCCTTTCTGACGAAGCGTATGGAAGACATCAAATACACTGAAACCCAGCGACAAGGCATCCTTCAAGAATGTTCGATTATACCCTAAACACACGTAGCCAAGAGGATGACTTTTATAGTTTGCATCTATCGTGCTCGTAGAATAATTTCCCTCCACAGAAAAACTACCTATCTTCTTGAAGGTGAAGTAATTGACGCAATTGCCTCTTACCACCCAAATGTGCTTTACATTATAACTCTTTGGGATATCGTCATAATAGCCAGCCAACCCCACATTGAGATTCCACCAAGGCAAGATTTTCCCATTGAAAGCATAATCAGCCCCCACGATGGTCTCTGAGCCAAAATTGGTTATATCACGATAAGTCTTGTCACCAATCGTCTCAAAATACTCAGCTATCACATCTTTCCTATGCTTATACGAGAAAGACAGAGAATGGTTACCATGGGTCAACTCCCATATAAGGGAGTTACTGATAGATGGCTGCACATTCGGATTGCCAGTTGTATAAAGAACGGCTGAAATACGTTCCTTGTTATTGGTAAGATCACCAAACGAAGGACGATTGATACTGCTGCTATATGTAAGACTCATACTGCTCTTGTCATTGAACTTATAAGACAAGTATGCATAAGGAAACCAATTGGTATATCGCTTATCCACCTCTGTTTTATCAGTCAAGCGATTGATGCCCTTCTGCCAAGTATTCTCCATTCGCATACTTAGATAAGCAAACACCTTCTCTCCAAAGTTCTTCGACAACCCGAGATAAGCAGCCGCAACCTGTTCCTGATACTTCCAATCGCTTGAAGTCAAATCTCCCTCCACGAGATTGTTCCTGATGTTCAATCCTGTGGTTCTGATATTATTCTCATATTTAGAACCTAAGCGAAGCGCCAAACTGCTAGGGAAATTATAACGGAAATCCGTCTGCAAACTTCCTGTATTGGCATTCGAGGTTGATTGATTATACTCATCCGTATGCAAAGGCTCATAATCTTCATAAGATGCTACGAAACTATTACCCTTATTGGCATGCTTATAATTATAGTTGCCTAATACCTTTAGATAACTGTCTTTCTCATCTATTTTCCAATTGTAAGAAAGCACCGCATTCAGATAATCCGTATTATTACGGTCGTTCATATCAGAAACACCTTGATACGTCATCTTATTGGCATCAGTAAACTTACAGTAATCACCCGCACTAACAGCATGCCCATTATTGATATTTCCATTCAGCTCAGCGCCAAAGAGATGATGATGCTTCTTATCAATGGCATAGATACTACCCACACGATAGAAATATAACTTTTGCCTATTATCATACGTTTGAGCAACAAGATGATGGGTATCTGTCTCCATAAAATGATGTTGCGTCTCACCATATAGGGCATTTCTTGCCCAGATATAATAAGTAGAGGCATAAACATTCCAACGCTCAGTTCCCAAGTTAAGATTCAACAATGGATAATAGGAATAAAACTTACTCGATTCTGGGCTTAGATTTCCCACATATCCCGTGATACTTCCATTAAAACCAGCCCGAATCCTTGTCCTGATATGAACAATGCCACCCTTAATGTCGGCATCATGCTCAGCACCATGCGTATCTTGTATCTCAATGCTTTGGATATCATCAGCCTTGATGCTTGAAAGGAAAGACTTCAGTTCCGTTCCTGCCAGTTTTCTGTCATTTACGAAAATGGTTGCCTCTGTATTATTCACCTTGATATTCACTCCTCCGGAAGCATCATCCTGCACCATCACCTTTGGAGCATACTTCAACACATCCGTGGCATTCATAGCCCCGATATTCTTCAGTTCACTCACATTGAAAACGGTCTTGTCTTCCTTGCGCTGGAACAAAGGCTTGTAGGCTTTCACCATCACCTTATTTAATGTATAGGCATCACGGAACAACCGGATACTGCCCATCTTGCCCACATTCACCCGTTTATACAGGGTCTTGTAACCAACATAGGAGAAACGGGCGATGACCTGCTTCTGATGAACAGGAATCACGAAGTCGCCAGAAAGATTGCTCACACCCCCATTCACATAGCTGGAATCCCTGACATCCAGAAGAGCGATGTTGACAAATTCCATCGGTGCGCCCTTATCATCCAACACCCTTCCTATCAGCTTCTGGGGTTCCTTCTGGACACACTCGAAATAGATCTCATCCTTGTCGAAGGTAGCACGGATGGGATAAAAGCCAATTACCTGGGTTACGATATCACGGACATCCTTGTTCTTGAAAGAAGTACTGACGGTGAAATCCTCCAACTCATCGTAGATAAAATTGATTTTATATTGGGGTTGAGCCTTGTCTAGCCAGACCAAGACCTTACTGAACGAAGCCTTGTCGAAAGTATGCGACAAGCGTTGTGCATAGCCTGCCATAAGCGCCATGCACAGAAATATCATAAATATGATTCTCTTCATAGTTTCTCTCTTTTTCACAGTTTCTGTCGGATAGGAACAAATCATGCGTATTTACTCTACAATCAACATCTGATTAGCCTCATCAAAGGAAAGATGTACCTTATCAAAGTGATTGATCTTGTCGATGATATCCTGCAGGGAATCCTTGCTATCCCATTGCAGATAAAAACGGATATGTGCTGCTGCCTGGTTGCGGTACTCCACCTTTACCTGCATCTTATCGGCAATATACTCCAAGATGCCAGACAACTCAATATCCTCAAAGACAACAGGGGCTTTCTTGGTTGGTTCTATCTTCAGCCAAGCGTCATCTACCGCAACCTTTGCCTTCTGTTTTTGCGGTGTCTTCACGCTATCTGTCACCAAAGCCGTCTCGTTCTTTTCTGCACGGTTCACAATATGATAAGCCGCATACGAAATGCCCGAAAGCATCAGCAATCCCACAAAGGCGGCTGCTATCTTCGTCCAGGAAGATTGCCCTGTCGGATGATACGCTTTTTCGGAAATATCCAAAGCCTCATCCCCTTGCTTGGAATCAGTATCAGCAAGCTTTGCCTCAAACTCCTTCCAAGCTTTATCCACATCCACAGAGTCTTTCGCCTTCTCATAGGCAAAAGCCCGCTTCAGCAGAACTAGCTGATCGTCATTACTCTTGTTGGTCATAACTCTGAATCTTTAAATTGTTCTTTAATCATCTTCGTAATGTTGGAAAGATGTTTCCAGACTGCCACTCGGCTGATACCCAGTTCCTCTCCTATCTCTCCATACTTCATCCCTCCCAGGAATCGCATCTTGAAAATGCACTGCTGTTGTGGGGTGAGATGGGTCTTGGCAAAATGCAGCATCTGCTCCAACCGGAGTTCATCTTCTTCAGGAGATGCAGCCATCTGTTGTTCGCTGGCATAAAGCATAGCGATACGCTGCCGGTTCGATTTCTGGGAAATGCGCTTGAGGCAACTGTTTCGAACACTCGTTAGCAGATAGTGCTCGACGGTATCTGGCAACAACACGATATCAGATTCGAGCAATCGTTCAAAGATGTCGCTAACCACATCCTTGCTCTCTTGCTCATCGTAGAGGATGCTGACAGCCATCCCATACATCCGCCCGTAATACTGCCTGAACAGTGTTGATATTTCTTTCTTTTCCATCACGATTTTTACTAGCTATTACCCTCGAGTAGAGAAAATGCTAACCTATGAATCCAACTTTTTTTGCAAAAGTACTCATTTTATCCTAAAAAAGAAAAGATAAGGAGGATATTTATTTTGCTGTTTCAAATATTGCACTTGATTATTTGCATATATCAAATAATAATTGTAAATTTGCGGTGGAAATATAAACTTCGAAGATTATGGCAAAGGAAAAAATCTATCCCGTTGGGGTGCAAACCTTCAGCGACATCATAGAGGAAGGTATGATTTATGTAGATAAAACCGCCCTCATTTACAATATGGCAAAGAAATACAAATATGTGTTTCTTAGCCGTCCACGCCGTTTTGGTAAGTCCCTGCTAAGCAGTACGCTGCGCTCTTACTTTGAAGGAAAGAAAGATCTTTTCAAAGGGCTCGCTATCGAAACTTTGGAGAAAGAATGGATAGAATATCCTGTACTCCATTTCGATCTGTCAACCTTCAAGAACTGCGATTTATCTCTCTTTCCTGAAAAATTCGACATGCAATTACGCAGGTTCGAAAAGCAATTCGGAATAGAAGATATGAGGAAAAGTCCCGGTAACCGCTTAACCCAGCTCATAGAACAGGTAGAATCGATGACCGGCAGAAAAGTCGTTATCATTATTGACGAATACGATGCTCCTTTACTTGATGTGTTGCATGATGAGACCAAACTGGAAGCAGTAAGAACTATCATGCAGGAGTTTTATGCGCCTATTAAAGCCAACAGTTCGCATATTCATTTTGCCTTTATCACGGGAATCACAAAATTCTCTCAACTCAGCATCTTCAGCACCATCAATAATCTTACCAACATCAGTATGGATCCGGAGTTTTCTACCATCTGCGGCATCACCAAGGATGAACTGGACACCGTTCTGAAAGAAGATATTGCTTTGCTGGCTAGCAAAAATCATGTATCATTCGAAAGAATGAGAGAATTGCTAAGAGAAAACTATGATGGTTACCACTTCAGCCGGGAAGGTGAAGATATCTTCAATCCATACAGTCTCATGAGAAGTTTTGCGGCAGGATTCATCGACAACTACTGGTATGCTTCGGGGACATCAACCTACCTGATTCATCAGATGCAACATTTCCATACAGATGTCACAACACTTGACGATATGTTTGCCTTTTCCTCATCCTTCGACCGTCCTACGGAGAAGATGAGCGATGCCTTGCCTTTGCTCTACCAAAGCGGCTATCTTACCATCAAAAAGTATGACCCGCTGAGCAATGGATATTATCTAGGCATTCCAAACAAAGAGGTAAGGGCAGGATTAATGGAGAATCTCCTTCCCATCTATTCCGGCAAGAGTGATAGCCAATCCTTGGGTTTTGCAGCACTCTTCTATCGTGACCTGCTGACGGGTAACATAGACCAAGCCATGGAGCAGATGAAGGCTTACTTTGCTTCTATTCCATACCCAGAGGGTGGAAAGAGCGTATTGGAGAATATGCAAAAGAGCGAATATTATTATGAGACTATTCTCTACATCGTTCTTTCAATGATGAATGTGGCAACCTATACACAAGTAAAAAGTTGCAGGGGAAGAGCTGATGCAGTAATGTTTGCTCCTACAGCAATCTTTGTCTTTGAGATAAAGATCAACAAACCTGCCCAAGAGGCTTTGGAGCAAATAGACGAGAAAGGTTATATGATTCCTTACTCCGCAAATGAAAGAAAAATATATAAAATAGGTATCAGCTTCAGTACTCAAACCAGAACAGTAGAAGACTGGGAATTTGAAGAGGTAAAATAACCCTTCAATACTCCTACAATAAATATAAATGGAAAAGAAAGAAACAAATACACTCAGTATATTTCAGCGCCCGGTATGGGTAAGCCTGTTCGCCCTTACGGCTGCTATCTCGTGGGGATGGGCTTACCCATTGATAAAAATGGGAATGGAGGAATATCAGATTACAGCAGACATGACCGGAAGCAAGATGCTTTTTGCCGGCATCCGCTTCTTCATCTCCGGCATCATCATCCTTGCCATCGCCAGAAGCTCGCATCGTAAATTCGGATTCAAGAAGAAAGCTGTTCAAGAGAATGTCTGGTTCCTTCTCTTCTATGCACTCCTCAACACCACCCTTCATTATGCTTTCTTCTATTTCGGACTCTCGCATAATGCTGGAGCACGTTCGGCGATACTCAATTCTATGAGCGTCTTCACGGTGGTTATCTTTGCCTGCATTTTCTTCAAGAGCGACAGGATGACGTGGCGAAAGGCATTGGGCTGCATCATCGGATTCCTGGGCATCCTTGCCTTGAACCTTGGCGGAAAGGAAAGCGGAAGTTTCACATTCCTGGGCGATGGTATGATTATCCTCAATGCCCTGTGTGGAGCCAGTGCTTCCCTGCTGACCCGAGGCTTGAGCAAGAGGGTGGATGTTTTCGTAGGAACCGGTTATTCGCTGAGCATCGGTGGAGCCTTGCTGGTGATTCCTGCATTGTTAATGGGTGGCTATCTGCCAGTCATCAGCCTCTGGGGTATCACTATCCTTCTGCTGCTCATTGCCATCTCAACCATCAGTTTCGCTCTCTACAACAAACTATTGAGCTGCAATCCCGTAGGAAAGGTAGCGATATACAATTCGCTTATCCCCGTAGTAGGAGCCATCACCTCCTGCCTCTGTCTGGGCGAAACCTTCTACTGGAAATATCTGATAGCAGGCGCATTGGCTACTGCCGGAATTTATATCATCAATAAAGGGAAGAAATAAATTCCGGCTGTTGCCCATGCAACCCATATAGAAAGCAAAGCCACCTATTTCAAGATACCCGTTTCACGCTCCTCATTGTTGATATTCCGCTGTATCTTACGGTAGTCCTTTCCCCGATTGATATTCCAGGCAACACCGATACGGAGCAAATTACCTCCCGAATTGTCATAACCACGAACCTGCTTGCGGAGCAAGACGTTGACGATTTCTGCTGAATAGGATTTCGGATGAGCCATAAACGGATTATGCATATAGAGCGTAAAATCGAAATCACCCATATGATAACTGGCTGAGGCAGCTAATGAAGGAGGATTATGCCCGATGTTCTCTCCCTCCATAAAGTTCCAACCGTTATCAGCATACAGCATCACAGTCCATTTTCCCCAATATCCCTGTAATGTTCCACCATAATTATAAGCGGTATAACAATGACTGTACTCATCGCCCTTATTGAAAAAACGGTAAATACCTGCGTTCACAGATAATATAAGGTGGTCGGGGATAATGTCAAACCGGGTATCATTCGTAAGATACAACATATTACAATGGGGCTGATTCTCCTGGGTATAAAGAAACTGATCATTTTCCGTGCGGGTGTATTTCGCCAAATTACAATGACGATTGATGCGATAATTCAAGGTAAAATCAGTATTTATCCTTGGTTTACTGAAAGAGAACGCAACCCAGTTCTCATATATACTGTTAGGCTTAAGCGAAGGATTACCCACAGTCCATTCCATACTGTTCTTTCGAATACGGGTATCCGAAATCATAGCTATCTGCGAAATATGCTGTGATAATTCACTTCCCAAGCGGATCTGAAACGAAGATGTCAAGCAATAAGCCAATGTGAGTTTCGGACGACAAAGCCAAAAACTAAATTTCTCATCTCCCTGTCGATAAGACTGATTACTCAACCCGAAGCCAGCTACATAAGTTAAACGGGATGTTCCTTCCTTGAATTGCCCCAAACTTCCCTTGATTTGTGCAAAACCATAAATACCCAATGAACGGATACCATTCTCGCTAACCACATCACCCAAATACTGATTATCCATATATTTCCAGTTCAAGTTGGTTCCTGCAGAAAAAGTAAAGGGTTTCAACCGGTTTTCATAGATAGCCTCGGCTATGAGCGAATAAGTCTTTCCATCTACCTGATATTGATAGGGTTCGCCCTCACCTTCATAATAGGCTCCTTTGGTGTGGATATAAGTACCCAAAACATCTGCCGACAAAGACTGATGCTTGCCCAACTGATGATAGAAATACAAATCGAGAGCAGGAGTAAAATCCCTACCCTTGCTGGTTCTGTAAACAGGATACGCAGGCTTTCCAGATTCAGAAAACCACATCTCATTCGATGTATAAGGCTGATTGCTGAAATCCGTGGTAAGCGTTGTCTGGAATACATATAAGGCAGAATCAGCCAGATTATACTTCAACTGCAATGTATTACCATAATTTTGAGTTGCCCCATTCATGATTTTTCGAGATATCTGATACTCAGAACCATCATGTAGAAGATATTGAGCATCCTCATTATATTCGGATGCCTTATTATCCACATAAGTCTGCTCATATAAAATATTCAATTGGCTCTTGCCCCTATTGACAGATGCATAGACATCGTTCGAACCGAGCTTGGTAGTTAGCGCATTGGTCAAGTTGAAGCCCAAACTGCCACCCGATGAAGCCCTGCGGGTATGAATATCTATCACGTATGCAATATTCTTTCCATATCTTACGCCAGGGCTATCGATATAATCTACACTCATAATAGAAGCTACATCCAGCATCTGCACGTCATGCATATTGACGAGAATGCCATTGATACGAATCTGCACTTCTCCTTTATTATCGGTAGCAGAAATGGAACGGCCAGCCTCATCAACCCTGATATGAGGCAAAGCCAACTTTCCTAAAAGCGAAAAACCAGAAAAAGAACGCTGCTTCTGAATATCGCTTGGGAATATCAACTTTCCATCTTCCTTGTTGACTACTCGTGCCGCCTTCACAACAACCTCTTGCAAGGCTATAGAATCATTCGATACCTTCTGGATTTCCTGGGCACTTATTTCTGCACAAGAGATCAATGCCCACAGCATCACCATAGCTGTTAACAATTTACTTTTCTTCATTGTCATCATATACTTTTCTAAAACTTGTTTTCTGCTGCAAAGGTATCAAAAAGAGAAGACCGAAGCGAAAAATATGGCTGACATGAATCTGACATTTATCAATTAACGAATATTATATCTAGTTTTATACCATCTTTCATAGAATTTCTGTACTTTTGCATTTGAATCTTTAAACAGTATATCATTTAAACAGAATAGATAATATGAAACTGAAAGCATATCATTCCATCCTCATCTTCGCCATCCTTGTGATGTCTGCGGCATTCTCCAGCGTAAGCAACTACCGCAAGGCACAGTATGCCATTGTACAAGATATGAACAAAGCTTTGGCTCTGACTCTTCAGGAAAATAAATATCAATGGATTACGCCTGATACCATCCAGAGCTACCGCTCACATCTCAGCATCGACCTGCTGAAATCGACCAGTAATCTCTGCTATGTGATGGAAGACAGAAGAAGAGGCAAGAACAATTCCCAGTTGGTAAATAGCGCCAACCTGCTCAGCAGCAAACAGATGCTCCTCAACGAGCATTCTATCCAAAGTTATGCTAACTGTTCGATGGCAGATGTTTTGAGTATGAGCAACCAGCGGACATCTTTGACGCTTACCCTCATGGCTATGATTTGGGCAATTGCATCGCTATACTATCATCGCAGAAAACAACCCTGGAATCATGAGGCTGATATGTTCGGCACCATGTGCTATTCTCAAGACGAGGATTCCTTCTACAATCAGGAAAACGGACAAGCCATCAAGTTTACTCCGATGCAGCACCAGCTGATGCAACTCTTCTTCAACAATACGCATCATCAACTCTCCAAACAGGAGATTTGTGATGCTCTTTGGCCCAAGAAACCGGATGCCAGCGAAACGCTCTATACCTTGATTCGCCGTATCAAACCGGTGATTGAGCAGAATAGCAACCTCATGATTGAATCGGAAAGAGGCAAGTCTTACCGACTGATTATCAGATAAGTTCAGAAATGTCAGCCAAATGTCATACTTATTATTTGGCAGTTTCTCATCTTCTTCATACCTTTGCAGCTAAAATATAAAAGTGGCAAAGATATGAAGAAGATTTTTTTGATAGCAGTTGTCTTGCTGATGATGATAAACTTCATCATCAACTATCACCATGAGGTTACGAAAGAGCAGCAAACACCGATGGCGGATTTCAAGACCAAGGTAGAGATGGCGCCCATGAAGGAATACAATGATCCGGACTTCGGCTACGTTGTCAAATATCCTTGCTTCTTCCAGCAGGAGGATACTTCGGTATCGGGATACCAGGGCTATGCCCGCTTCTCATTCACCAATCATGCCAACATCATCCTGGAGAGTTACGTTACCCCCAACTATAGCAACACCCTTCAGGCTTGTGCCGATTCTCTAGCCAAGAAGCTTCATTCGGAGAGGACGATGCAGGCATCGAATAAAGCATTCATCCTCTCCGGTCCTGTCTATGAAAACGGAGTAAGAGTAGATGGCTACAGTCATTACGATAAATTCATCAAGAGTGGCAGAATACTCTTCGTCTATTCCCTCACCTATCCCGACAGCTACAAGCCAGCCATGCCCCGACTGTTCAAACTCATAGACGACTGGAGAGTATTGGGAGCATATTGATTTGCACTAAGCGGCAAGCCAATAACCAAGGTAGGCATCAACTTCGATAATATTTATCCCCTATCACCAAACGCTATTTATCCTTTCTTTTTATACACAAAAGTGTAATTCTTAAGCCGCACTCTTGAGAAATACACTTTTGTGTCAAAGGCTTTTTCCTATAAAGCTATACTTTTGCAGCAGAAAAATAAAAGAATCAAGCAAAACTGTAGCAATATGAAGGAAAAAGTAATTTTTACCACAGCGTTGTGCCTCTCGGCTATGACTCCGATGATGGCGCAGAATATCACCGGCAAGGTGATGAATACCAAGGGAGAACCTTTGGCGTTTGCCAATGTAGTATTATTGAATAGAACAGACTCGGCTTTCGTCAAGGGCGCAGT
>OIZT01001126.1_pt1 | contig 13105 bp, 12 predicted proteins | sample 1588611 | NCBI WGS metagenome assembly OIZT01 (sample SAMN03283278) | human gut metagenome | biome: human-associated habitat; material: feces | host: Homo sapiens | place: Peru | collected 2012
TAGTTCTCGAAATCGATAAGGAGAACCGTCGCTTGAGCCTTGGTCACAAGCAGTTGGAGAAGAACCCATGGGATGAGTATGAGACAATCTACACTCCAGGTTCTGTTCACACTGGTAAGATCATCGAAATGATGGATAAGGGTGCTGTAGTTGCTCTCAACGAGGGTGGCGAAGGCTTCGCTACTCCAAAGCACCTCACAAAGGCTGACGGCTCAATGGCTAAGAAGGGCGAGGAGCTCGACTTCAAGGTAATCGAGTTCGTTAAGGAGACCAAGCGCATCATCCTCTCTCACTCTCGTACATTCGAGGAGGGTAAGGACGAGCCTATTTCTAAGCCAGCACGCAAGCACAACAACGGTGGCCGCAAGAGCGATGCTCCTACAATCAACAACGTAGCAGCTAGCACATCACTCGGTGACATCGATGCACTTGCTAAGCTCAAGGCTCAGATGGAAGGCAAGGCATAAGTTTGATGTATAACATACACCAATAAGGGTTTGTTGTTTTACATTCCCTATTGTTAATAATTTTGTTTAAAAGATTGCTTTTTTCCCGGCTCTTCGTGAGAAGTGCCGGGATTTTTTTTGTTTATTCATCGGAGGATTGGTTTATTCACCCGTCCCGGCGGATTTGAAATCCGCCGTAAAAAAAGGTTCGACCTATGAAAACGGGGGATTTGTAATCCCCCTATAACAAATGAGCCAGAACCGATTACCGGGGATTGCAAATCCCCAGAACACAAAGGGGTTAGGACATTTTTTAACGACGGATTGCAAATCCGTCGAAACGCCTAACGGGAGGTAACGATGGGTGGTGGATTATAAACTGTCTTCCGATAGGCGTCCCGGCGGATTTGAAATCCGCCGTAAAAAAGGTTCGACCTATGAAAACGGGGGATTTGTAATCCCCCTATAACTTACCATATCAATAACCAAAGATTACCTCACAACAATCACTTCCAGCAATCCCTTACCACCTGCATAATCAATAGCAGAACTATAGAGATAATCCTGAGGATACCTCACGAACTCTGCCCTGACTGGATTCTGATGAATATAATCCAACTTCTGCTTGAAAAACTTGAGCGAAGAAATCACCTCAGTATAACACCCATCCTGCCAAAAATGATACATGCTGATTTTCTGATTCTTCTCACCAGCCTGTTTGAAAAGTTGCAACATCCACTCTCTCCTACTCTCCTGGATATCCTCCAGAAGTTCTGCAATAATTTTCTTACTCGTAAACTTCTTGAAATCACGGAGAACAGTCTGAACCTGTTCAAGATTCTCTGCACCTATGATGAAATGTAAATGATTGGGCATCAGAACCCAGGAATATATTTCCAATCCCTTGTTCTTCTGACAAAAAGCCAGTGATTCTATTATAATATGTTTATACTTGGGACGACTGAAAATATCAACCCAATTAACAACAGTGGTTGTCACAAAATATAAGTTTTTGGTTGTAGTATTCTTTGCAGTCATATTTTTGATGATTTTAAAATTTCCATAAATTAGGATGAGTCATACCCGTCCCGACGGATTTGAAATCCGCCGTAAAAAAAAGTTCGACCTATGAAAACGGGGGATTTGTAATCCCCCTATAACAAATGAGCCAAACCGATTACCGGGGATTGCAAATCCCCAGGCACAAAGAGGTTAGGACATTTTTTAACGACGGATTGCAAATCCGTCGAAACGCCTAACGGGAAAAAGCCCCAACATCTATTGTCTTAACGGTACCATCACTAAAGTGCAATTCAACCTTTAATGGCGCCACATATTTTGCAGAAACAACAAGCATAGCAACCTCCTTATTTTAACCTATCTCCCCTGCAAAGATAAGTTTTTATTTTGAAACACACAAGAAAATGGGTGAAAATTTTCTAGAAATTCCAACCCAATATCGCCTTTTCGGGATAACCAGCCATCCTTCAAAATTATTTTTTCCACTTACGCCCCTAGGGGAGGAAGTGGAAAGAAACGTTGCCGGTTCAGTTTTTTTTTGTTACTTTGCAGTAGATAAAAGATAAAAAATATAACAACCAATAAAAGAACATGACTAAAAAGATATTCAACAATTTTGATGCTCAAAAAGCAGAAAAATCAACAGTCTATATGATAGACTGGAAAGCTGAAAGAGCTCAGACGGACAGAATCATACAGTTTATCATGAGAATTCTGAAACTGAACAACATCTGTAAAGGGGCTATCACAAAGAGAGCTGGAATGGGAAATGGGCAGATAGGTAGAATCCTGAAATGCGAAGCTGATAAAGTGATTGATCCAACAACGGCTAAACGTTTGGCTATCACCATTATCACGCTCATCCCAGACTTGAATAAGCATGAAGCATTACGGCATGAAACTAAGAAAGACACCTGGCCTTATGCTGTATGCAGAATAGATGATACCGACCAACGGAAAAAGCTGAGAGCGGAGTATATCGCTGCATTCGGAAGCTTCGGATACTATCTGGTTGAAGAACTGGAGGATATAGATGAAGCGATGGATGCTTGTAATTATTTTTATCAATCTTATACAAAATTAAAAAATAAATGAATTATGATGACAACAGAAACAAATGACAATTCCGGAAGCACGGGATACAGTGCCGGGAACGACTTCACTATCAAGCCGCTCACTACTACAGTTGACATCAAACTGGTTCGCAGATTGATGGCAACATGGCATACGAATGGACTTTCGGATTCCAATATCCGCAAGATCCTGCTGCTCTATCTGGGAGAACCGGCATGGATGGATTTGAACAAAGTGTATCCATGCGGGAATTTTTATAATATCGCCAAAAGTTTTCACTTCAACTGCAAAACAAGCTTCCTGAAAACCCTCATGAGCTGCAAGGAATTTGGCTATATCTGGAAAGACAAAAGAAAGGTGCACGACGCCACAAATCTACTTGCTTTCTATACCCCGATATGGCATAAGGAAGACAAGGAAGACATGATGAGTGAAGACGGTTCCGACCTTTCAGACAACAGCAGAACAACCGAAGATTCAACACAAAATACCGAGAATTCGGCACGCTATAACTCCCTATATGATAATATAATAAAGAAAAATATAAAAAAGAAAGAAAATAATTATTATTCTAGCGCGCCGAAAATTCAGAATTTTTCGCCCGAACAGAAAAAGCGAATCAATGCCGCTGCCCTGACGCTCATCAACTACATCGCTACCGACCAGGATGCCTACACCAACATCGTGGAAACCATCAACGAAACTACGCTGAAACTGATGCCGGAGCTATACATCGACAAGAAGGCGGCATGCCCCGCAACCATGGCTACCCGTCAGTTCTTCAACGCCTACCTCTACCCTTACCTCCTGGAGCACAGCGAAAGAATGATGAAGATTCCTACGCTGCTGGGGCAGAGCTGCTGGATCAAGAATCTCATCCAAAAAGATTTCATGCAGAAGAAGATTTCGGCTGCCGTCAGCGATACCCGGCTCTACATGATGCAGCACGCTGCCGAGATGATTCGACAGAACCGACCTGTCTCCGCCTATGAATACCAGGACAAGGCAACGGAACAGAGATTCTACGACGTCAGAAACAAAGACGGAACCATCAAGCAGATCCGAATACCGAATGAGGCACCGCCAAGACCTTCGGATTCCGCAGCATGGAACAAGTTTGCCAAGAAATGGAACCAGTAGCCTAGGACATAGATAAGGCACGGATTGCACGGATTTATGACGCTAATGTAAGTAAAGCGACCATAATCACAGAAAAAAAATCCGTGTAATCCGTGCCTAAAAACAACAATCATTAAACGCAAATTCAATATCAACCTATGAAACAAGAAGATTTTCACAATGAGAAGCCACGATATTACGCTACCGACTTCCCCGAAATCAAGGAAAAGATTCCTGATGAAAAAAGAAAACTCTATCTCGAGTACGAACAGCAGCACAACGGAATCGCCCAAAAAGCATCCGATGACATCGACGCCACAAACGAGAACTCCGGCAATCCCGAAGAGCAACCCGTAACCCTGAAAAAACTGCAGGCCATCACCACCGACGCCATCAAACAAATCACCAAGGGCGGACTCGACGTGCAGGTTACCTGCCCCAAATGCAGCAGCCGCAGATGCTTCGTGAAGAGAAGCAACGGATACTTCCACTGCTGGAGATGCAACTGCAGCGGCATGCTCGAGGAGATGAAAGCCCTCAACCACCAGGAATCCTCACGCATCGACGGAGCCTACTACGCCAGAGCCAGCAAGCAGAAAGCCAACCAGCAGAAGGACAAGAACTACGTGCCCATGGTATCCAGCGACTACAAGGAAATCAACGAGGAGGTGCGCTCCTGGCTCTACCCCATCTACCCCCTGGAAAGCGACGAGGAACGCCAGCAGTTCCTGGAGCATTTCCACTCGCCCCAGCTCGCCATCACCTGTCCCAAGGCACGCCCCCTGCTCCAGCCCAAGGAAATTGAAGCCCTGCAGAACCAGGTGAAGAGCTACATCCTGGCGATGAAACTGGACCCCGAAACGGTGAAGAAAGCGGGAGTGATGTGCGCCTACATGCACAAAAAAGCCGACGACGGGAAGAGCGAAGACCCTCACGGCATCACCCTCGTCCCAGCCATCGCCTACTGCAACTATCTGGACGGCAAGATCATCAACGTGAAATTCCGCTCCGTCGTCCTCAACCCCATCACCGGAGAATGGTCCAAGGACTTCGCACAGGAGTCGCCCACCAAGCCCTGCGCCCCCTACGGCATCGACAGCATCAACCCCATCCGTCCCGATGCCGAACCCGTCAGCCAGCTCATCATCACCGAGGGCGAGAAGGACCGACTGACGCTGATGAGCTGCGGATTCCCCTACGTGCTGAGCATCGCCAACGGCGCCCAGACCAACATCGACGAGAGCCACGAGGCCTTCGAGGAATGGATAGCCCAGGTGGAGGAAATCATCATCTGCGGAGATACCGACCGACCCGGCAGAGGCATGGTGAAGGCGCTGCTCAACGCCTATACCGCACGCGCCAAGGTGGTGCATCTCTCCGGCAACCGCAAGGACATCAGCGACGTTTATGCCGACTTCGGAGCCAACGAGGTGAGGCGAATCATACAGGAGGCGGAAGACGTGGCGGCGCAGGACATCTACGACCTGCACCAGCACGAACCCGATATCCTGGAGGTGATGATGGGCAACTACGACAAGGGATATGACGTGGGCATGGGCATGCTCACCGACCGCATCTTCCACCCTACCTCCGACGGCGGACTCATCATCCTGACGGGCATCCCGAACTCCGGAAAGACTGATTTTCTGAACTGCATGATGGCTCATCTGATGTTCCAGCGCCAGAAGCGCGTGGCGTTCTTCTCCTTCGAAAAACCTGTCAAGGCGAAGCACGTCAGGGAGATAGCGAGGGTGGCACTGGGAGTGGAAGACACCGCCAGCATGGACCAGACGATGGAGGAGAGAGATGCCAGGGAGGTGAACAGCAAGGTTATCAGCTACCTGACGCAGCACATGGTGGATTTCGACACGAAGACGCGCCTGCCCGACAGCGACTACATCATAGCGATGGCTGAGCGCGACATGCGCAAGCACGGCCTCGACTTCCTGGTGATAGACCCATACGTATTCATCGACATGACGGAGGGCGGCAGCCGAGCCACGGAGACAGAGAAGGTGAGGCTGATGCTGACGAAGCTGCAGGCATGGAGCCGTGCCCGACGGGTATGGACGATAGTGGTGGCTCACCCGAGAATCCAGTACAAGGACGGTCATGAGTCGTTTCCTCCGCTCGACATCTATTCCATTGCGGGCAGTGCGCAGTGGGCCAACCTCGCCGATTTCCTGTTCACGGTAAGGCGCATGAACAAGCCGGAAGAGGGCAAGTCGTATACCATCGTAGAGATGCTGAAGGTGAGAGACCAGGAGTTCTGCCAGCCGGGCAAGGTGCTGTATGTGCGCCAGCCGTGCGGCAGGTATGACGAGCGCGATTCGGAGGAAGACTGCATCGCCGAGCGCCTTCAGCGCAAGATATTGCCGAAGGATGTTGAGCCGTGGGCGGTATAGGAATATCATCAAATTTCTTGGAATTATGACGAACGAAGAATATCGCAATCTGAAACTGCAGGCCCACCAGCAGCTGGTGGAAGATTATCACTGGCTGATGAGTCAGAGTCCTGCGCAATATACCTGGCGCTGTCCTCAGCGCTGGCTGATAGAACTGGTGTATAATGCCAATCAGGACCGTCCGGTAGACGAATGGCAGCGCGACATCCCGCTCACCCGCCTGTACCGTGACTTCTTCACCCATATCGGCACGAAGCCCCCGAACCATCCCTCCACACAGCTGAGCAAGCTTCGCAACATGGAGCGCCGCCGCGACATTCAGCCCGACAGCATCACGCACTACTACATGCAGTTCATCGGCAAGCAGCTCAACTGCCACATCATCGAGAAGCTCCTTCATCGGAAGTAGGGTTCTTTTGCCTCTCAAAAGCATCTCCCTACCAATTGAAACAAGCCTCTTTTGGAGTTGGTTTAAGCCTGAAATAAACGTTACGTAAGGCTTAAACCAACCTCAAAAGAGGCTTGTTTCAATATGCTCTGCCATAGCTAAGGGACATGACTGTGAGAAGATACTTCGCAACCTACGATTTTTCGGCAAGAAAAGGGCGGAAAACAAACTGTTACAGTGTTACGCAGCTTGCTTTGCCACCCCACCCTTTTGTCACAATAACTTTATCACCTTTGCAGATCGGTTATCCATTTCTGGCATAGTAATCCCTACAGGAGCTCCTATATAGGTAGGGTCACAAATCGTATATACATCACCATCCAAAGAGATGTAATCTCCATTTACCTGTTGTTTAAGGCAAACGGCAGAAGCAAGATGTCCCGGGTAATAGACCAAGATACACTTCAAGCCCAACAAATCACGCACTAAACGAGTAAAAAGAATAGCTCTATCCTCACAATCACAATAAGGATAATATAACGTCTCTTCTGCAAAAAAAGCACGATCATGTCCCCATACCTTATCATCATACTCATATTGGAATGCAGTTTGAACCCAATTCAGAATTTGATTTACGGCTTGTACATCCGAAAGCCCTTCTATTTTATTTTTTATGTCTGGATATAACATTTGACTCACGCTTTCATCCATAGGCGTATCTGCATACATTTTCCAGCGGGTCATAAAATTTCCATTCACTTCAGAAGAAGGATAGGTATTATAGAACTGTATCAAATTCAAGTTTACCTGACTGTCTATGGTCACGTCGTGATACTGTTCAGACGCAAGTTTCCTTTTGGCAGATGGTCTAATTGTAAATTTTTGAGCATTCTCTATATACAAAGACATAGATTGCTCTTGCGGGAAAGAGAAATCTGAAATCTCCATCCTTCCAACCTTATCATCAAGAGGATAGTAATTAATACCTTCAATGACAATATACCCTTTTTCATAAATTCCATGTTTACTGCCATAAAGTAGATAAAGTTTCTCACAATCTCGCCCTAATCGCATTTTGTAACCACTTTGACTATAAATAAAAGCTGCCATTATAACGGCTTCGTTTCCATGACCACAAAATGCTTTTGCAAATGTATCTATTAAATTCAAATATGCCCAATCACATAATTGCATTTTTAATCGCAGAGCTAAAAAGTCACGAATTGTATTATCCATTGCGTTTGTCGCCAATTGCTTCCAGATAGTAGCAATCATACAACTTTCACAACCACTCATTCGTATATTCAAATCTTTAGGTAAACGTACTTCGCAAGTCGTTCCCATATAAGAGAATGAAAAGTTTTTTTCTTCAACCTTGTCATTCTCATAAATTGGCGAAATTGGTTTTGGTTGCGGCAAAGACAATATCGGCGAAACAACCTTTTCTATCGGGATTTCTTTTGCCTGTTTTTTATTCTTATCTTGTCGGGGCATTATTGTTGGAGGCACGACCTCATCTTTAGGACGTGGAATAGACGGTAGTACCTTATACTCTTTCCAAGCCCTTTCTAAAAACTTAACATATTCAGCATTACATTGAGCACGGTAATCCTCATACTCTGCCTTAGCATGTTTCCTGAATTTCTCGTATTGAGCATAGAAGTCATCTGTTTGAGCAGAAGATGTAAACATCGAAAGTCCAAACAACAAACTGACCAATAAAAAACTTTTGAATCTTGCCATCACCATCTTATTTATTAAGTTTCCAAGTTTTCCAGTCATTACCAATTAAAGGTGCCGACATGATAGAAGGAGATTGTAACTTACCATTCACTACTATAGATTGCTGCTCAACTTTCGTTTTAACATAATCGCCAAGTTCGCCTAACGTCACATCTCCCTTTGTCTCTTGCAATTTCTTCAATAGATAATAAGTAAACAAACCATGTGCGAACTCATTATAAGGATATGCAGTTTCATCTCCCTGCGCTGCAGAAAAAACGACCATGTTCCCTTGAGGAGCATTTTGCTTGACTTTGATGGCAACGCCACGTGTTGAAGCTAACATATCTCCATCTCGTTTTGCTCCACTAAAACATGCATCCAAAAATATAGTTACAGACTTGGATGGCATGTTTCCTAATGTTTTAAACAAGTCATCCAAGGCATAACCTGTTGTTACATCTGAACCATAACCATCTATTGGTAACAAATACCCATTTTTATTCTGTTCATCAGGAATACCATGTCCAGCATAATAGAAAATCACCTTTGCTTCTCCTCGATAAACTTTCATCACATTTTGAAGCCATTTAAGTTCATATTTGAGATTATTCAATGTTGCATCAGTCACATAATGAATGTTTTTCTCTGGCAATCCCAATGTCTTTCGGCAATACTCAGCAAATACACGTCCATCATTCTTTGCATACTGTACAGCCTTTTCCATTTGATATTTTTCATTAGCTATAACTACCGCAAAAACTTTTTCATTTTTCTTGGCCACAATTGGAATATCATCATCAACGTCAACCTCCTTATAGGCTTTCATATACTTAGACAGTTCAGTTTCTCCGATTTTTGCATAAAAATCAGGCGCATTCTTATTTATTGAATCATAGATTTCTTTTGCTTTTACTTTATTCCCCATCACCCAAAACAATTCTCCTTTAGCATCCATTGTATTACAAGGATAGTCTGAACTGCCATCCTTTTTACAATGAGCAAGTGCCTGTTCTATTAATGCTTCTGCCTTTGCTATATTTTTCTCTACGCCATAACCATGAATATACAGCTTCGCCAATATACGATGCCCGACAATATCCAGAGTGTCATTTTTAATCGCCAACTCTGCATAGTTTTTTGCCTTCGAATAATCCTTTATACCACCTTTACCTATATAAGACATCCGAGCTAAGTCGCTATAGGCACCAACTACCCCGTTATCAGCAGCCTTTTGAAACCACTTTAATGCTTCATTATAATTTTGCGCTACACCGATTCCTTCAGAATACATCAGTGCAATCCAAGCATAAGCTGCAGCGACCCCATTATCAGCTGCCTTTTGAAACCACTTAAACGCTTCACTATAATCTTTATTGCATCCATAACCATTAAAATACATATATCCCATATTATTATAAGCATCAACAATCCCATTATCTACAGATTTTTTAATCCACTTAAACGCTTCTGCCTCATTTTTCACGCAACCTTTTCCTTCATCATACATGTAACTAACCATTTTATAGGCAGGGATATAATTTCCTTCTGCGGCTTTATAATACCATTCAAATGCCTTGCTATAATTTTGTTCTACACCATATCCGAAGTGGTACATTTCTCCTAACCCCATATAAGCTTCTGGCATCCCTTTATCTGCCATTTTTTTATATATTTCAACAGCCTTTTCATAATTTTGTACACATCCTCTCCCATTAAGATAAAAATTTGCCAAAGCAAGCAAACAAGCCTCACTACCTTCATTGGCACCTTTTTCGAAGCATTTAAAAGCCTCTGCCTCATTTTTCACACAACCTTTTCCTTCATCATACATAGATCCCAACCAATGATATGCATTAACCACACCATTATTTGCAGATTTTTGAAACCACTTAAACGCCTCTTCATAATTTTGAGCTACGCCCTGCCCATTATAATACATACCTCCCAACCAAGTATAAACACCAGTGACCCCATTATCAGCAGCCTTTTGATACCACTTAAATGCTTCGTTATAATTTTGCGTTACACCAGTACCTTCATAATACATTTTTCCCAAATAGGCACAAGCATCAGCTATCCCATTATCTGCAGCCTTTTGAAACCACTTAAACGCCTCATTATAATTTTGCGCTACACCGATTCCATCATAATACATTTTTCCCAAATAGGCACAAGCTGATATATCTCCAGCATTTGCATCTTGCAAGACTTGTTTCAATTTAAATTGACCAACCTGCGCAACAGCCATTGTTGGAAAGAAGCAAATAAACAAAAGTACTATTACAGCTTGTCTTTTTAAAATCCCAATCATCTCCATAATTACTCTATCTAATAGCCAATACTATAACTTTACATTTTGCAGCTGTCTGAGAGACTTATCCATATCGCTTTCAAAGAAACCTGGAGCAAACAGACCACTTGCTGCATTATTATTCAACTCCAAATAAATCTCATCATCTATGCCTTCAGCAAAGTTACGAACATTATTTTCTATTCTATCTCTTTCTTCACTGTTTTTAGCCAAGCTATATTCTCTATCATATTGCTTTAAATAGCTATAAATTTCTTCTCGATTATTCATTTTCATCATAACCCCTCCTTGAATTATTATACATTTTCTTTTTTACTCACTATATACATCATTAATAGTAATGCTTGTTTCACACACAAATCAGCGTCTTGTTCCGTGATTCTTGTACCATCACCATGCTTTACATACGCATTTTGATATTTCTGAAAAATATACTTCAAATATGGCCATAATGTTTGGCCAACTTTACCCCAACCATTTTCTTCTATCAGTTTTACAACTCGTTTTGAAGATTGTCTTTCTATAGGCAACTTGTTATGCAACTTTTTTTTAAGCAACATTTCTAATGCCTTTCTTAAATCGTCTAAGCCATGCATCAAATCATCATTACCGATAAGTTTTATACCACTAAGCAATAGATTCCTACACGAAAGATATGCTTCAGTTCCTTCTATCAACTTCGCTAAAACATATAGGAATTGTTTCTGATTCATCACCATTTCCGATATTTTCATTATTTTTTAATTTTAAGAGTTATATTTTTCTTTTGCATTTCTAAATCTTTTGTGCAAGATTTTATCAACCATTTTCGAAAGTCTTTCAATGACACCTGATTGGACATATAACTATCACTATTTTCTAAGCCCATTTTTGCAAAAACATTTGGCGAAAAAATGACACAAACAGTATTCTGTTCAAAAGCGCGACTACATGTAATCGTATATTCATCAACCTCGCTTTGATTAACCGTTGCTGTTTTTTGTGAAAAAAACACATAAGGAACATCGTGACGAATTTTATATGCTTGTCCATTAGAGTCTTTATAAGGCAAAAGGCAATATGCCTGTTCCGAATATTCATCTAAAAGATATACCACAAGATAACCATCTACGGGTGATTTAAAATATAGATATAAATCATCACCATTTTGGAAATCAAGACTTTCAAACTTCAAGTCTGTTCCATTTCGCAGAACTTTAGCATCGAATTCAACTCCAGCACCATTCTTTTCACGTGCTTTTCCATTTACATATACTTCCACTACTAGCATATTCCTCTCATAATAAATTTTATATGTAGGCTCTCCTATAGTTTCTATCCATTCCCCTTTAACTTCACTACCGCCAAGTGAGATAAAATCAACAGAAGACTTCCCATTTATATTTTTTACATAAGTTGAATTATTCTGAGAAACCGTTGTTCCAAAAGCATCAGCCAAGGCTTGAATCTTGGCACGTTCAAGAGCTATACGACGACCTTCTTCCAAAGCAACATTCTCTGGCACATGGTAAGTATATTCTCCATGCACCCGCTCTATCCTCTGAGATAGCAAACTAGCAAAGTGCATGGATAGCATCACTATGAATATCAAACGAAACCTCATTACCAACCTAAAGCTTTATCTAAATCTTCATGTAACTTTTCACCTTTCTTTTCCAAATCTTCACGCACAGCTTTTTTGGCTGCCTCTTTAGCCATCTGACTGTTATAAGCTATACGAACAAGAACTTCCTTGTTTTTATTGGACAATGTACGATAAACTTCCATAACAGAAATGGTTCTACCAATGCTTTGGGATATTAGATTTTTGCTTGCCATAACACTTTGAGTAACAGAAGCAGCCTGCTCTTGTGACAACTGCTTATTTGCCACTGTATTCTCTATTAACGCTGTTACTTCCGTTTGAATTTGTCCTGCAAGGTTTTGCTTTGCTAATTCCAAGGCTTGCATTTTTGCAGCATCATAGTTCTCACCAATGCTCATTGCTTCTCCCATAATATACTTGGGAAACATATTGTCATCATATTCATATGACATCATATAAGCTTTATCTAATTGTTTCTCTATGGGAAGTGCTCCAGGAGCAATCAACCATCCCTCTTTACCCATTTTTTTTGCTTCTTTACGAGCAACCTTTGTTGCTTTCTGCATCAATTCGGAACGAGAAGAGTTTTTCATTAACTTTCGTTCCTTAACCTGTTCCTTTGAAATCTGAGCAAAAGAAGGAGTTACACATATTGCCCAGAGTAAGACACACAAAATACTAACTACTTTCATTTTTAACTTACAAATTTAGCCAACGACTCCAAATTGGTAGTTAACATTATTGAATTCATCATACAAAACAAAAAACGTGGAGCCAGACTTCGCTCGTTCCACTTATCTAGGCTCTCGCATTGCCCTGTCTGTCGAAACGAGCAACGCCAATAAAACGTCAAATATCATGCAACAATCAAAATGATAAGAAAACGCGCGTAAATACCAATATATACAGCATATAGCAGATGTTTAACAAAGTATGTATTTTGTTATTTGTTTGTTACTTTACCATTTTATTTTATTATTTATCATAGTTAATGGTTCGTAATTGGTTCTTGTTTTGGGTAACAAATCCAAT
>OIZT01001127.1_pt1 | contig 13066 bp, 9 predicted proteins | sample 1588611 | NCBI WGS metagenome assembly OIZT01 (sample SAMN03283278) | human gut metagenome | biome: human-associated habitat; material: feces | host: Homo sapiens | place: Peru | collected 2012
CGGTCAAGTAGTACTCGCTTGGCTGCTTGCCGAGGATGAACGAGCCGGCTCCGACCGTCACCATATCGAACGGCTTGAAGTTCGGGTTGGTCTCCTTTCCGGTTCCTGGATCTGTTCCGCCACCGCCGTCTGATTTTATGGTCACGACCGCGAAATAGGTCTTGCTGTCCATTGTCTTTTCGTTGAGGACGTGGTATTGCACGGCGTCGGTGAAGTTCTGCGCCACACCGCTGGCCGGGTTCACAGTCGATCCTTCGGAGACGACAACCACAGGTTTGAGAGCTGTCACGTCAGTGCCCTGTGGCATTGTGATCGTGATTGTAGGGTATTTGATCTCGCTGGAGATCTGGCCCGGAATGATGAACTGTGTGATCTCGGCTCCGGCGCCAGGTGTAGGGGTCGGAGTGTCTCCGCCGCCATTCTCGCCGTTCTGCATAACGGTCAGTGTGTAGGTGTTGACCTCCTCGTCATTCCGATAGGCGGTGATGTCAATCGTGGTCTGACGAGGGTTGGTTGTGGTGTTTTTCGCTATCGAGAGAGAAAGACGTGCTCTGCTGCAAGACGCTATGCACCAGATTTTGTCCGCGGCGGGGATGTCTGTCTTGAGTTTGAAATCCCCGAGGTCGTTGCCGTTGGCATCGGTGAAAGAGATGGCGCTGGTCATCACACCGGATTTGTCCACGGTAAGGATTCCGTTCTCCTGATCGAATGAGACAACTCCTTCAGGAATCTGGGAGATTCCTGCGACAAGCTCAACTTTTGGAGCCGGGTCATCGCCACTGCCTTCGCAGGATGCGAAGGTTAACAGAGCGGCGATTGCGGACAGGATATATGTTAATCTTTTGAATTTCATAAGATCACTTTGCTTTTACTTTATGTATCTGACGACACGGATGCCTGTTGTGCTTCTTGTCTCAGGACCTGCCTGATAGTTTGAGTCCCAGAGCTTGCCTTTGTATTCAGGGCCGTTGTAGTAGCCACCTCTGATGATCTTGCCACCGTTTCTACTCTCAGGAGCTCCGACAGGGTCAGTGGCAGGATCGGTGGTCTGAAGCTCGTCGTGATACTTGTAGGCCCAGTCGTAGCACCATTCAGAGACGTTCCCGCTCATATCATACAGGCCAAGTGTGTTAGGATTTTTCTGAGCGACCTCGTGGAGGGCCTCGCTTGTCCCTACCTTGGAGTTCTCAGTGTACCATCCGACCTCGTCGAACACATCGGAGCCTGCGAAGATTGTCAGATTCTTGCATCCTTCCTCTCCGCCTTTAGCCGCGAATTCCCATTCGGCCTCCGTAGGAAGCCTGTAGCCGTTGCCGGCTGTGGCAGGGTCGAACTTGTAGTCCTGCATCTTCATATAGCTCCAGCCGTCGGACACGGTGATGATCTCGCCAGGGGTGTAGACAGGGGTGAGTCCTTCTTTCTCGCTGAGCTTGTTGCAGAATTCGCAAGCTTCTGACCAAGTCATTTTGTTGACAGGATAGTTGTCTCCTACAAATTTTGAGTATGAAGGGTTCTTTCCCATAATCTCCTCATAAAGCTTCTGGGTGACGACGGTCGTAGCGATGTAGTAGCCTTTCGTGAGAGTCACATCGTGTGCATAGTCCTGTGCGTACATCGTTCCGTCTACCTTGTTCTTGCCCTCGCCGAACCTGAATGTGCCAGGTTTTACGATGACCATCTCGAAGACAGAAGAGAATGCGTTCTGGCTAACGGTCAAAGTCAGTGGAGTGAGCTCCGCGGTCTCGTCGCTGCAGACGACAGCGAGATCGACGGTTCCGGTCTTTTCTGTTTTCTCGGCGGTCGGCTCGACGGACAGGGTGAGCACATTGTCATTGACGCTGGCGACGCACCAGTCTGCGTTGGATTTCACTGAATATGTATAGACGACATCGGCCTCAGGAGCGTTTGTCACCATAGTCAGTGGCAGGACGATCTCTCCGCCGGAATATTCAAAAGTCACTTCAGTTCCATTCACAGATGCTCCTTCGGCGGTCTGTGGCTCAGAGACGGTGAGGTTCCCGTTGATGATCAGCTTGTCATCCTTGCAGGAAGAGAACGCTGTGCATAAGAGCGCGAATGCGCAGCCCAATGCAAAAAATCTACTTGTTTTCATTCGTTTTTTTGATTTGTTAGTTAATAAAAGAGTATTCTTAATTGCTTAATGGATAGTATTGGGTCGCCCTATAGACGGTGAAATAGTTCGCCTTGTCATCATCGTCCGTGAACTTTATCCATTGAGGATTCCTGATGTCATCGACCGTAAGGGTGAAAGTCCGTTTCCGGTCGTTCCCGAGCGGTGTCAGAAGGTAGTTGAAATAATAGTTGACGTAGTAGTCCTTGCCGGTCTGGCTTCCCTCCTGGCTGAACTTGAGCGAGATTTTGTCCTCACCTTTGATTTCGTAGTCGAACGCCAGATAGCCGCGTCCTCCTGACTTTGTGCAGAAGAAGTTGAAGGCGTAGAAATCACCGTAGTAATTGCTGATGTTCCCGAGGTAGCAGTAGGTGATGTCATCTCCGTCAGCCTTAAGGGCTTCAGCCGCCTTGTCCCAAAGTCTCTTGCCGTAGTCGCTGAATCCGCTGTAGGTGAAGAACCAGTTTTTGTCAATGAGATAGTCTGTGATGTTAGGGTAGGTCGGCACGAAATAACCTTCCGCTCCGTCGTTGACAGGGATGAACGCCCCGTCATCACCCATGTCCGGGCTATAGACAAGGCCCTCGATCCTGTCTTCACCTAATTGGACAGGTTCGTAGAAAGTGACACCCATCAGATTGACGATGAACGGATAGGTTGTGGTCACCTGCTCACCGTCAACTTCGCTGAACACGTCCAATGAGCGTCTGTTCAGGCGTCCGTCGAATTTGGCGTCCGCTGTCTCATATCTTACACGGCTGTATCTCGCGAGCGCCTGTTCCTCCTCCTTGACCGCGGTGATGTAATCGTCCCACGACATTGACACCGGCATCGGGGTCATAGTCATTCTGGATCCGGTCTTCCTGCCTTTGAGGGTGATCCTGTCATCCTGAAGGTCCAGGACATTGAACTCGAAGTCTCCTTCGTAACCATAGCCCGCACCCTGTCCCGCGCTTGATTCAGGGTCGGCGAAATAGTGCATAACCTCGTTGTACGTGTCGAGCGAAAGCACGCATCCCGCACTTTGATAGATGGTGTAGGTGCTGGTGGCGGTCTTCCCTGTTCCGGCTATCTCGCTGCCGACCTTCACCTTGTTGCCTTCGCTGAACGAAAGGAACACGTTGAAGCCGCCGTAGTACTGTCCGGAGGATGGGTAATATTCAAGCAGCCATCCGTTCGGGGAACTTGTCAGGGTCTCGTTCAGCCTTTCGGCCATCGCCTCGGCCCGGTTGGCGGAGGATTCGTCGAAGATAGGGTCGATCTTGGAGACGCAGGACTGCGCCGTCAGGACGGCCACAGCCACTGCCAGTAGATATTCAGAAATATGCTTGATCATAATGTCTGTCGGCTAAAATGTTGTCAAATCGAGTTGGGAGAGGTTGCCGGAGCGTTTCTGGACAATGTCCCGGAGTTTGTCGATGTCGATGCCCCAGCTTTCCTGAAGGTAGTTCCTGACGATCTCGAATTTTTGTGTGAGTTTCTCTCCGCCCTCTGTTCCGGCGTTGGCGAGTATGCCTTCCCAGTAACCTTTGGCGTGGGTGACGTAGTTGGAGATGATCTCGACGAAATCCTCGTCAGGGCTGTAGCTGGCGTAACGGGTGACGTAGCCCATCGAGTTGGCCTCGGCATCGCTTTCCAGATTCAGCCAGCTTGGACCTTGATAGTCTGTGGAGATCAGATTGAAATCCGTGGAGTAGTTCTTGGTCTGATGCAGGATGTGGGCGAACTCGTGGTGCATCGTCTTGAAGAACCACTCGTTGAGGAAATCAATGCTTAGGCTGGCCGGATTGAGCTCGTTGACGTTGTACAGCGTGATCTTCAATCCTCCCTCGGCGGTTCCCAGCACGACCGATCCTTGGCTGTTGAAAGCCTTGGAGCAGATGAGCTGGATCATCCTCGGGCAGTAGGTTTTGATGAACTTGTCGCCGAGGAGCTCGTTGTAGGAGTCTATCCAAAGGTACTTCGTCAGCTTGGCCATAGCGACGGCCTTGTCGTACTCGGCCGGAATCAGGTTGTAGCTGTTGTCCGACTCGCGGTCGATGTACTTGTAGTTGAACTGGATGTTATATGGCTCCACATAGTTCAGCAGCAGCCAAGTGTCGAACGCACCCCTTTCCGGAGCGTCCGTGTCGAAGATGCTCTTGTCGTCAAGCCTCTCTTCGGAGCAAGAGGCAAGTGTGGCCGCCAGAATGAAAAATGAATATATTAACTTTCTCATCGTTTCTCTTCTTTTAGTTGTTTCTCGGATTAGCCTCAAGACCGGCCGCAATGACTTCCTGCGGGATCTGGACGGCTCTTCTTGGGTCATCCACAAGAAGCTCGTCATCGGATTTGCCGCTCCGAGGGTGGGCGAGCTCTATTCCGAATCTCTTGATGTCATTCCATCTCAGACCTTCGTGCACCGTGATCACTCTCCTAAGATGCAGGACACATTGGAGCAGGTTCTCGGTGTCGCTGTCCGGAATGGAGAATCCTTGCGGATGCAGCTCTTTCTTGATGGACCTCTGGCTGCTTTTCTTGATGTGCAGCGGCATATAGGATTTGGAGGCGAAATAGTTGATGATCTGGCTTTCCGTCATGTGCGTTCCTGCCATAGAATTCAGGAGCACGTTGATGTCTGCCACGGCTCCGTCGGTGTCCTGCGGAGTCTTCAGCAGTTTCGCCTCGGCTCTGCAAAGTAGAAGCTCATCGGTGGAGAAGGCCACGTTGACAAGGTGCAGGTAACCGATCCCGGCTGTCTTGTCGGTATATTCAAAATACCCTAGAAGCTTTGGCAATGAATATTTCTGCTCGAAGCCCCAGATTCCGTTGGACATGTAAAGTTTGTTGTAACCTCCCCACGGACCCGGAAGCACCTCGTTGAGCATGATGTCGTAGGAGTTGCCGTAGCGCAGGCCGATGCCGTAAGGCCCTTGGACGTAAGGCCAGGAGGAACTTGCCGCGAGAAGCATAAGGTTGCATTGTTCGTTCGCGGAGACGTAGGAATTGCACCGGAGCTCGAAGTCGGTGGCCAGCTCGCTGAATGCCTGCCAATTCCTGACAGCACCTGCAGGATTGGAGCCCAGAACCTTGTCCGCATATTCAATGACCTTGTCGTACCTGTGGTAGTAGAGGTTGAACCTTGCCGCGAAGGCGTAGGCGGCTTTCTGGTTGAAATGGTATTTCGGCACCGTGTAGATGTCGTCGTTGATCAGCGGCAGACCTTCCTCGATGTCCTTGTCGATCATCTCGTAGGTGTGGGCCAGTGTGCCGCGTTCGATTCCTTCGGGCAGGACCTCGGTCTCCGGATCGGTGGAGTAAGGGATTCCGAGTGTGATGTCAGCCTTGGCGGCATCGTAAGGCATACAGAACAGGTTGGCTAGCTGGAAATGCGCGAACGCGCGGCAGATGAGGGCCTCGCCTCTTTGCGGATCATATTCCTCGCCACCTCCAAGCCGCTCAATAGCGTCAAGTGCCTGGTTGGCGGCCGCTATGGCGTTGTAGTGTGCGTCCCAGACGCTTTTCGGAGCGTCGGTGTCGTCCGTGGTGAAGTCTTTCCATTGGTAGGCGTCACCGCAGACCTGTCCGTAAGTGTCGTATTGCGCTCCGTTGTCCGTCGCGTTGTCGGACGAAAGTTCTGAAATCAGCATTGTCGAGACTGTCGGGTAGGCTGAGACAAGCATCTTGGTGACCTTGTCCTTGGAGTCAAGCTCGATGCGGTCGTCCGGAACCGTGTCCAGAAAGTTCCCGCAGGAGGAGATGGCCAGTGAAACGACAGATAAGTATAAAAGAGATCTGTTCATAGTCATAAATTCATTAATCGTTTAGATGCCGAGCCTTAAAGTCAAAGTGAACTGTCTTGGGACAGGGGAGGCCACGCCACCCGTGTTGAAGAACTCCGGATCCTGTCCGTTCAGTTTCTTGTCCGAATAGATAAGGAACAGGTTCGTCGCTTGGATCTTGAGAGAAAGGTCGCTGATCTTGAGCCTCTCGATCATATTCTTTGGGAATGAGTAGGAGAGCGAGATCTCCTTCATCCTGATGAAATCGCCTTTGGCTATCCTTTCGGTGGAGTAGTTGTAGGCGTTGTAGGCGTAGCTGAGGTACGGGTCCTTTTGGTTCGCGCGCTTGTCGGCGATCACCGGCACGTTCGTGATCTTCTCGTCGCCGCCCGTCGTCCACCTGTTGATGAACTCTCTCGGCATCGCGTCAAGGTCGCTGTACCTATTGTGGAACACAGGGTCAAGCCTTATGACATTGCCGAATGAATATGTGATGAAGGCGTTCAGCGTGAATCCTTTGTAACGGAATATATTCCCGAGGCTTCCGGTCATCGTCGGGTCGGTCGGGCCTTCATAGACCAGATGGTCTTTCTTGATCTGCTCCTGGAAATTGATGTCGCTCACGGTGAGTTCTCCGTTCTCGTTGATGAAGGTCGGGAATCCATTCTCGTTCAGCCCACGGAAATCCATTGAGAACAAGGCTCTTACCGGGTAACCCTCCATAGCGAATCCGTTGCCGCTGATCATACTCATCACCGAGGCGTTGGACTGAAGGTCGGTGACCTCGTTCTTCGTGTGCGAGAAGATGAAGTCAGTGTTCCAGCTGAAATCCTTGGTCTTGATGTTGTGCGTCGAGAGCGTGAACTCCACCCCGCTTGACTTCATACTTGCGACGTTGGCGAACTTCGCAAGCTCTCCGCCGGTTCCCTTGGTGTAGATCAAACCGATGAGATCGAAGTTGTTACGCTTGTACCAGTCCGCCTCCAGGTTGATCCTGTTGTCGATGAAGCCGATCTCGGCTCCGATGTTGAGTTCGTGCTTCTTCTCGTAGGTCAGCTCACTGTTCTCCACGCTCGACAGGACGAGCCCGGATTCCTTCACGGAAGTGAACGGACGCCATACGTTGTAGCTGTTGATGATCGCCTTTGAGTTGCTCACGCTTGCGGGTCCCCTGTCTGCGGTTAATGAATATGAAGCCTTGAGCGTCATATTGGAGACCACGTCCCTTATCGGCTGCCAGAATTCCTCCTCGTGGGCGTTCCACGCGGTGGAGACGTTCCAAGTCGGCAGCCATCTTGCCTTGCGGCTTTTTCCAAGTTTGTTGGAACCCTCGTAGCGGACAGTTCCGTTCAGGGTGTACTTTCCTTTGTATGAATATGTTCCTGTCCCGAAGAAAGAAACCTCTCGCTGCCTTGTCCTGTCAACGGAGTAGTAGCCGGAGTTCTCCTCGTTACCCTGCTTGAAATAGAGGTAGTCGTACGACGGAAGCATCCCCATATCATATTGCATTCCGACACCGTTGAACCAGGTCCTTTCCCTGTTCACGGAGTTTGTCTCCATACCGCCGAACATATTCACGATGTGGTCTTCGCCGAAGACATTGTTGTAGCTTGCCGTGGCCCTGAAGTCGTAGCTTTCCATTGAATATTTCGTCTCACGGTAGAAACCGCCGACCGGCAGCACTGAGACTGGAAGGGAGTTGGCCTTGTCCGGATCGGTGTAGAGCCAAGGGTTGGCGTTGCGCATCGTCGCGTCGTCCATAGCTCTGAATGCCCAGGCCTGGTTCGAATAGTCGGTGATTGAATGGGCCTGGACTGTCGAGGATGTCTTGTAGGCTCCGAGCACGGACAGCTCCAACGGCTTGAGCGGATGCCATTTCATCTCTCCCTGGAACTTGAGATCAGTGACTTTCAAGTCGATGTAGTTGTTGTCCAGTTCGTGCAGGATGTTGAAAGGAGCGTAGTTCCTGACGTAATATTCATTAGGATCCAGGGTCCTGGATGTGTTCAGGGCGTAGGAATAAGGGTTGATGTCGAAGTCTCTCCTGACTTCGCCGCTGAGCGGATCGACTGATGAGCTCAGGGTTCCCGGAGCCCTCTGCTTCCTGTAGGAGGCATTGCCGATGAGGTTCAGTGACAGGCTCTCCGTGATGTGGTAAAGGGCGTTGAGGTTGGCTGTGTAACGCTTGACCGAACTCTGTCTTGTCCATCCCGGGTCGTTCATAACGCTGAGGGATGTGTAGTAGGACGCTTTCTCTGTTCCGCTGGACATACTGACGGCGTGGTTGCGGGAGATGTTGTCGTTGAACAGTATGTCGAACCAATCGGTGTTCCTGTACTCGGCCTCGCGCAGGTAGGCATTCTTTGCCTCGGTAGTGTTCATCAGACCGAAACTGTCGCTTGAGGCGTCATATTCATTGATCAGATGGTACATCTTGCCATAGACTCCGCTGTTGGAGGCTCGATAGACATCCGCCAGGTTGAGGTAGCCGGCCTGCTCCATTTCCTTATAGACCCCCATCTGCTCCTGGGAGTTCAGGATGTTGAAGCGCTTGTAGGTCGGCTTGAGACGGTAGCTGTACTCTCCGGTGTAGGTGATCTTGTTGCTTCCGGCGTGTCCTTTCTTGGTGGTCACGACAATCACGCCGGCCATCGCGCGCGCGCCGTAGATAGAGGTCGCCGATCCGTCTTTCAGGATCTGGAAACTTTCGATGTCATCCGCGTTGAGGCCTGCGATGGCAGAACTGATCAGGGTCACCGCGTCTCCGCTGGAGAGATTGTCCGCATCGACTTCGGCGACATCCTCCATAATGACACCGTCCACAACCCAGAGCGGTTTGGAACTGCCGTAGATGGAAGTGGCACCGCGGACTCTGATCTTAGGGGACGTTCCGAAGGTTCCTGACACGTTCTGCACGGACACGCCGGCTGCTCTTCCTTCGAGGGCCCGGCTGATCTCTGCCACGCCGTCCAGTTTGACCTCGTCCGCGCTCAGTTTTGTCGTGGCTCCGGTGAAGAGGCGCTTGTCCATTTTCTGCATTCCAGTCACGACAACTCCTTCGAGTACTTCTGTGTCGGATTCCAGAGTGATTCTCATCTCGCCGGACGTGATGGCCACGTCTTTAGGCTTCATACCGAGGCAGCTGATCTCCAAGGTTTTCGCTGATTGGCCGACCTTGAGGGAGAACTTACCATCGACATCCGTGATCGTCGCGTTCTTTGTCCCTTTCTCCAGGACCGCCGCTCCGATGACAGGCAGACCATCGTCTGATGAGATGACCACGCCGCTGACAACCCGGGAGTCCTGTCCAAACAAACACCCGGAGCCTGCCATAACGCAGGCAATCATCAAGCATAAGAAGTGCTTCATTTATTAAATTAAGTTAATTAGCTAAATTCACGCTGGAATGAGTAAAAATGCCGCGCCAAAAGCCGTTGGAGACATTTTCCCCAATTTTTGATGTCACCCGATGGCCAAGTGCGGTAAATGAACATTAACAAATGGATGCACTGTCTTGCGACAAGATTAGGCCGCATCCAGCTAATTAACTTATTTAATCAAAGGAATATTTTACCTATAACGTTTTTCCCTGTTTCATAAGCCTCGCGATGGACTATTTCTTGCCTTGCCCGGTCCGGTGGCTCTGCTCGTAGAGCTCAAGGGAGTTGATGATGTTCTGCCAGATGCTGTACAGGCCTCCGGCGACGGAGGTCACAGGAGTCATATAGGAATATCCCAGCCAGATCAGGAAGCCGGAGTTCTTCTGGCCGAGGGCCTGGCCGGCGGTGATTTCGTCCGCTTTTACGGCCTTGCGGTCAGTTTTTCCGTTGGCCTTTCTTCCGGCCAGCCTTCCTACAGCGAACTGGATGATGGTGCAGACCAATGAGATGACACCTATCATTATTGCCGTCCAGACCGAGATTCCGCTGTTCATCAAGGCTCTGGTAGCAAGATAGATCGAGAAAGCCAACGACATTCCCCAGAAGTAGAAAGCCCAGTCTGTGTAGCGCATAAGCCAACGTTGAAGCCTTTTAAGGGTGTAGCGTATGGCCCAGGCGAGGAGCAATGGCAGGACCAGCAGCGGGAAAACCCTCATACATATCGCTATGAACCCATCAAGGAACGATGTGCCGGCGTCAGGGTTGACGATCGGTATCACAAGCGGGAGGATCACAGACGCGGCGATGTTGATCAGCACTACGTAAGAGACTGTGTCCGAAAGGCTTCCACCAAGCTTGCCGGTGATGACACCCGCCGCGGCGGCTGTCGGGCAGATGAAGCAGAGCATCGCGCATTCGACAAGAATCCTGAGGTCTCCTCCGCTTGGCAGCATCGTGGCGAGACAGGTCAGTGCGATGAACATCACGATCTGGAACCCAAGCGCGATGAAATGCCATTTTCTGAACTTGAGGTCGTGCGGGGAGATCGTGTTGAACTGCAGGAACAGCATTGTGGCCACAAGGGTCGGCTGGATGTCCTTGGCGAACTTCGAGAATCCCGGCTCAAAGTTCCGGGCCAAAGGATTGACAAAGAATAGGATCAGGTACGATGAGATCCCGATGACGATCGCCAACGGCAACATCCAATCCTTGATGAATTTCACTATTTTCGCCATAATCCTTCGATTCTCTGCGCAAACCTTAGATTTGCAGAGTGGCTCACTGCTCCAAGGTATGCAGTGCAAATGTACGGCAAAAAAATCAACTTATAGCCTATTCGGGAATATTTCCGTTAATATGAAAACTTGGATTGTCCGCTGTGTGTTTGACTTGGGATGAGCTATCTGAAAAAGCGCTCGATGTGCTCAAGCAGCAGGAAGGCGAAGATTAGCATCGACGTTTTGAAGTAGTTCTTTCTCATTACCTTGATCTCGTCTGGAGACAGATTGGTATTGTCCTTGTTTTTTACGTAGTCAATGATGAGGATGATGCCGACGGCCAGGATCACGATGGTCAGGAATATATTCAAGATATACATTGTTCTCATTTTCTGAGGATACTTGTTTTGCATTGCAAAGATAGGAAAAACAGGTGTGTTTTTGCACGTTTCGTCCGATTTTATATCTTTGCTATTTGTAATTTATATTATATGAGAAAGATTTTGATGATTCTGGCGTTGATGTCTGTCGCGGTGGTGACACTTAAGGCGCAGACCGGGGCGTGGACAGGTAAGTTGAAGGTGTCGGGCGTGGAGTTGTCGCTTATATTCAACATTGGGGATGATTCTGCCACACTTGATGTGCCGGATCAGGGTGCGAAGGAGATTCCAGTCGAGGTGTCGAGGGACGCGGTGGGTGGAATCACGCTGAATGTGCCGGCGATCAACGCTTCGTTCAAAGGGTTGTGGGCAGGGAAGGTCATCGCGGGGACTTTCACCCAGCACGGGATGTCGTTCCCGATGACGCTTACGCCTGGTGCGCCGGTCGTCAGGCGGCCTCAGACACCTGTGGGGCCATTCCCTTATGCTACCGAGGAAGTGTCGTTCACGAACGGGGACGCTGTGCTGAAAGGAACGCTGACGCTTCCTGATAACTATGACCGGAAGACTCCTGTGCTGATTATGGTAACGGGCAGTGGCCTCCAGAACCGGGACGAGGAGATGTTCAGCCACAAGCCGTTCGCTGTCATCGCCGATGCTTTCGCGAGGGCGGGAATAGCCACGCTCCGATACGATGACCGGGGATTCGGGGAATCGACAGGAGATGTTGTGCTTTGCACGACAGAGGATTTGAAGAACGATGCCCTGGCTGGAGTTCGGCTTTTGAGGGAGCGGTTCGACAAGGTGGGTGTTTTGGGCCACAGTGAGGGAGGAAGCATCGCCTTGATGCTTGCGGCTGATAATCAAGTAGATTTTGCCATCAGTCTTGCCGGGATGATAGTCTCCGGTGCCGAGACATTGTTGGAGCAGAACAGGCATGCGTTAAAGTCCGCGGGTCTGCCGGTATCAGAAGTCGAAGCCTACTGCGGACTATTGTCGAACACGTTTGAGGCCATTAAGAATGGAACTCCGTTTCCTTCAGCTGATGCTTATGCTCTTTCGGATGCATTGAGACAGAATTATTTGGCTGCGTCACAGCAGTTCTCTACACCTTATATGAAATACTTCATCTCCTTGGATCTGTCGCAGAGACTCTCTGCGGTAACCTGCCCGGTAATGGCTCTCAATGGAACAAAAGACACTCAAGTCCAATGCGATAGGAATATGAAAGCGTTGAAGGCCGCTCTCCCTTCTGGCGGCAAGAACATCATCCACGCCGAAGAAGGCCTGAACCACCTCTTCCAGCACTGCGTCACCGGCGAGTTCTCTGAATATAAGGAAATCGAAGAGACCTTCTCCCCGGAAGTCCTTTCCGAGATGATCGCTTGGATCAAGACGCTTTGATTGGCGGACACCTTGCGTTAGAACCTTGGTTCTACGCACGGAAGACGTGTTTAAGCACGTTTGTGCGTGGATGGGCTTGACTGCTCACGGACTGTATTCACTAAAGCTTCACGCCTTCAAGTTCGAGGAGAAACTTCTTTGCAGGAAGGCCTCCGCCATAGCCTGTAAGGCTTCCGTTGCTACCTATGATGCGGTGGCAGGGAGCGAAGATCGAGATGGAGTTCAAGCCATTGGCCGTGCCTACCGCCCTGACTGCCTTTGGATTGCCGATACGCTTGGCCATCCAGCCATAGTTCCGGGTCTCCCCGTAAGGGACTTCCAGCAGGGTGTTCCAGACTTTTTCCTGAAACTCGGTGCCGACGAACAGAAGGGGCAGATCGAATGTCTTGCGTCCCCCGGCAAAATATTCATCGAGCTCTTGTGCGGCCTTTGCGGTGATCTCCGAAGGGATGTCTTTCATCTCCGCATTCAGACTCCGCTCCAATCGTCTGTCCGCCAGCAGCCTATGCTCTTCCGCCCTCCAGTCGCAAAGGCAGAGTTTGCCCTCGAACGATCCGAGCAGCAGGTCGCCGCACAGAGAATGATACGTCTGTGTGTTAATTGTCTTTTTCATTTTAATTAGACATATCATCTGATGATATGTCTACGAAGATAAGAAAATTCTAATAAGTTGTCCATTTCTGCTGTGCTGCATGAAATAATGAAACGTTAGAACAGGATTATGCTTGAATTTTTTTAATTTAGTAACATTCAAAAAATAACCTGCATCATCTTAAGGAATCTTTTCGGTCTA
>OIZT01001133.1_pt1 | contig 13032 bp, 16 predicted proteins | sample 1588611 | NCBI WGS metagenome assembly OIZT01 (sample SAMN03283278) | human gut metagenome | biome: human-associated habitat; material: feces | host: Homo sapiens | place: Peru | collected 2012
CATTCTGGATGCCGACGGTGTAGATGGTCGTGCCGCCGTCCTTCAGCGCCTTGGCAGTGCTGACGGCAGAGTTGGCGACGCTCGAGTTGAATTCATTTTGCTTGGTGGGCGTGCCGTCGGTGAAGAACACAACGACCTTCTTGGCGCCGGAGCGCGCGCCGCTTCGCGCGCCCGGACCGCCGGGGCGCGCAGCAGACCGTCTGCGCCTCGTGGTAGAAGACGAGAAAGGCGAGGCACCGCGCCGTCTGCGGGTCGTCGCGTCCGAGCCCGCCCGCCAGGAAGATGCGCCGCTTCTCGCGCGCGAGCCGCAGCCAGTTTCGCGCGCGCGCGAAGTCCCCTTCCCGCCGGTAGTAGCCCGAGCAGGCCGATGCCTCGAAGCGCAGGTAGTCGTAGAGCGTCGTGCGGACGGCCGCGAGCGTCGTCACCGAGAGGAGATAGTCGAGAAGGAACATCTCGTCCTCGCACATCGTGATGCCGCGCCGGAAGCGTATCTTCCGCGCCTCGATGAGGTCGCGCCGGAAGAGGCTCGCGACGAGGTAGCCGTTCACGCGGCGCGTCCCGAGGAGGAGCGGGTAGAAGACGCGCGCGAGGATCTCCGCGCGTCCGCGCAGCGTCTCCGCCGCGCCCGCGAACGGGAACATGACGACGCCGTCGGCCGTCTTCTCCGGCCCGCAGTCGCAGAGGGCGCCGCTCGCGAGGTCGGCCCGCTCGCGCGCGGCCAGCGCGAGCAGCGTCGTGTAGATCGCCGGGCGCACGCGGTCGTCGGAGTCGCAGAACGCGATCCAGTCGCCGCGCGCGGCGTCGAGCCCCCGGTTGCGGGCGACGCACACGCCGCCGTTCGGCCCGGAGAGGACACGAAAGCGCGCATCCCGTGCCGCATAGTCACGGCAGACCGCAAGCGAGCCGTCCGTCGAGCCGTCGTCAACGAGAATGAACTCGACATCCGAAAGATCTTGCGTCCGCAACGACTCCAGACAGGCCGGCAGCCGCGCCGCCGTGTTGTAGACGGGCACGATGACGCTCACGCGCGGCACGTTCATACGCGGCACGTTCATGCGCGCCTCCTTCCAACACAAAGCCGTTTCCTGGCCTTGAACCAGAGCTCGTTCCACCGCGCCGTCGCACGATGAAGCGCGAGGCGGTTGCGGCGGAGCGGAGGGGGCACGCCGCTCGGAAGCTCCAGCCCCTCGGCCACAGCCCATTCCACCGTCGAGACGACCGTCTCGATGTGCCGCGCCGAGCGCGGCGTCCACCCTTCCCATGGCTTCGGGCGGCCGATGAAGTGAAGATAGGTCCGTTCGGGATCACGGTCAAGCCCGTAGGTCTCCGTCACCTTCGGTGCGCCCGGCAGGAAGGCGAGACAGGCGTTGAGGCACGACTCGTCAAGCTGGTGGTAACTGGCGAGCGAGCGGTCGACGACGCCAGCGTCCCCCTTCGGGAGACGCATCATGAGCGTGTGCCAGGTGCACAGAAACCGTTCCCGGGACCGCGCGACGGACAGGAAGCATGCCGAGCACGAGCGGAACGTCGCGACGTCCGCCGCCGTCACCCGGGGAATCGTGCGGACGTCCAGCCCCGCCGCATCGGCCACGTCCCGGCGCCACGTCGGCAGGATGCGCGCAAGGTCATGCCCCTTCGGGAACGCGCCCGGCATCTCTGCGGCACACCGGCGGCGGACGCGTATCTGTGCAACGTCCGGCGGCAGAAGAAGATTCGAGCAATTGCCCTTGAACATCGCGTCGGAATCAGCCCATGTCACGTACCCAGACTCCGCCGCGAGCATCACCTCCGCCTTGTGGCAGGTGAGCGAATGGTCGGCGTGGTCGAGCGAGACGAGGCGCACGCCGCCGAACTGCTCCAGCACGCGGCGGTCACGGTCCGTGAACCCCTTCGTACCGACGATCACCGGCTCGTCCATGCCGAAGCGGCGCATCGAGGCGATGAGCAGAAAGAGACCCCACAGGTAGTTGTGGTCTCCGGCGGTGCAAATCGTGTTATCAATGGCCATGTATCCCTCTGTTCCTGTGACAAGCCGCAGGACTCGAAGCCTACCAGTCGGCGATACGGCTGGATGCGCCGCGCTCGACTGACCGCGCATCCGACCATTCGCGCAATTCGTCCCACGTCAGGGCCAGAAGGCGCTCCTTCAGTTTCGTTTCCATAGCGGGTTTAGCATCTTCCTAGGTCTTCTCCATTTGCCGAGCATTATACCAAATCCCCGTCTTGCCCCCCTGCCACTTATTTTCAATCGACCGTCGTTTTGACTGCCATTGCGTTTCCGTCTCGGTCATCGAACGGTTGGGAGTGCCGTGTGAGTAAGTTCGACGGTCACGCCGTCACAGTCGCGCAATGCGCCCGCCAACGTCTTTGCGCAGTAGACGGAGCGGTGCCTGCCACCGGTGCAACCGAAGCCCACGGAAAGCCGTTCTCGCGAATCCTGCGCGTAGGCGGCGATGATGTTGCGCACCAGTTCCTCCACCGACTTCAGAAACGCGGCGACGGCATCGGCATGGACGGCAAAGAAGTTGACGATCGGCTGATCGCGCCCCGTGTAGTTACGCAGACCGTCCACCCAGAACGGATTGGGCAGCACACGGCAGTCGAAAATGCCCCCCCCCCCGTCCGACCCCAAGTCCGATGGTAGCCCGCGTTTGTATGAGAACGAGAAGATGTGAACGGTCATGAACTTTTGTCTCAAACTTCTTATGACAGATAGTCACGATACGCCTTGATGCCCCTACCCTCGCATTTATATAAATGCGAGGGTAAGGGCAGAACCGAAAAGATTTAGCAATAGAAGCGGATCTCGCCAAAGTGCCTGAGCCAACGCATCCGAACGGCTTCATGCTGCGCTTCGATGGCATCCATGATATTTCGTAGGATATGCGCGGGGATGTGCGAAGCATTGTTTTCCAGAAGGACTCCACCAGCCTTCGTCAGCCAAATCTTCGTCGCATCCCTTGTCGGTTCTCCAGCCGAAACATGAACATGAACGGGTTCAAGCGGATTGCACTCGTCTGACCAGAAGTAGACGAGATACGACCCCATCCTAAAAACCTGCGGCATTCTCGAAACCTCCGTTCCTGGCAAAGCGAATGATGAGGTGCGCCATCGTCTCCAGACATTTCCGCTGCTCGGAAAGTTCCTTTTCGCCATAGCCCTCAACATCAAAGCAGCAATAGGAAGGCAACTCCCAGTAGGCTGTCTTGAAGCCATCCGCGACAGGCTGTTCAAAGCACACCTTGACCGATCCGTCATCACGCAGTTCTGAATGCGTGATCTCCGTCTTGTCCGGCATCTCCATGTACTTGTACATCATGTCTCACCTCCACTGCTGAATTCAGAGAGATCCGCCACTTCAGCAAACCCTCAACCAGTCTAGTCCGGGCGCATCCGTTCAATCCGTCGCCCGAACAGGTGCAAAGTATACCATAATTCGCCGTGCGATGGGGGCGTTGGCCGCTCACAAGGCGCTTTTGCGGCTCCCTCAGAGGCGTGACGTGTCTTTATCTGATAGACGACCGAGTTACGATCAACCCGATCATGGACGAATTCAAAAAACACAAGACCCGTCAATACGTTCGCCAGTTGGCTATCGACGGAACTCCATCAAAAGTGGCTTCGCTTCGCAGACAGGACAATGACGAAAATCGTGGTTCTGCCACTACCCTCGCATTTATATAAATGCGAGGGTTCCAATCCATTATTGGATTCCGTCAATCCAGGAACCATTGAATCCAGTTCTTGGCCTTGTGGACGATTGAGGGTTCCCGTATGCGGAAAGTATAAAAACACGGTTTTCGGATTTCGCCTCTGTAGTTTTTCACAACGGCCCCAAGTGAAATCGTTCCACGGCAATCTTGGGCCTCCCAGACGGAATATGAACTGTACCGACTTGGCGTATTGGCACTCACCGTGTGATAAACGTATCCCGCCGATGTAAATGTGGATTGCCCACCATTCAACGTCGTACTGAGATGCTGTGACGCTGCAACCGCGTGGTACGTCTGGTCGGATGAAATTTCGCTTTGCGATCGTTCCACCACTTCACTTCCCCAACGTCCATCCATGCCAAACTCGCCCTCCCCCAGCTTAAATCCGTACCTGTCGTAGATACAGACCGTGATGACCTTCCCCGTGCTGACGTTCAACGCTTCATAGTCAAGGGAATAGCCATCGTTGTCATATTTAATCGAGAACGAAACCGGCCCTCCCGTTCCCAGATCCTCCCATCTTTGCCCCGTCTCCGTTACGGGGTAACAGCCGCGCAACCTCATTTCCTCTGCAAAATCCCTTTGGAAGTCGCCCCCGTCAGCCCCAACCCTCGGTACAGGGAACGTACTGGCCATCACCGTACACATGCAGGCAAGATATAACCTGTTCATCTCAGAATCCTTTCTTTAGGCTGATACCAGACTACTCACTATGGTTTAAGAAGCCCCACAAATACATCCCAAATCTCCACCGCCGTTGGTATGTCTTCAAACGTCCGGCACAACGCTCCCCAGGAATTCTTCCGCCAACCACTGACCTCGGCACATGTCAAACACTGTCCCCAGAGTTCAACCATGAACACTGGTTTCGCGCCCTTCCCCACAACAGGTCCGTTCGCCCCCGACACCCCGTCATTCACGTACTTACAGTTGTCGGAATACAAGACACCCATCCAACCGCGAAGTTCCCTCGCCACTCGTTCGAGCGGTTGATTATCCTTGTCCTCCGGAATCAACTCAAAGTAACGTCCACAGAGTTCCGACGGCTTTACCTGGCCTCGCGCATCAGATGGCACGAAATCGTAGGAACCGAGCGGACCGCCCTTGGCTCGGAACACATCCTCCATCTCACGAAACAACGAATCAAGCAGCATCGGGAAGGCCTTCATGGCCAAAAGACGCTTCTCGTGCGTCCGATTTTCGACAGGGACTTCCCGTACGCGCTCGCCTCTTTCGATTCCCGTCAGGACTTTCTGAAGGAACCCCGACATTGACTCTTCATCAAAGGGGGGCTGTCCCTCGTAATAGAAGCGTAAGGCGCCATCCCCGACCGCCGAAGGACGCTGTCGGCGGACAGCTTCGCAGACCGGGCGCCCCCATCCTTCGCGGTCTTCAAACTCAACGCACAGTTCCGCCCCGTCGTTCGTATAGTACACGCCCAGCCACCCCCAGACGGGAACGGGATTGTCGCCGAACGTCCACTCAAAGTACTGCCCCATCCACGCCCGATCTCGCGTTGCCCGGGACGAGTTGTATATCTTGCATCCCGTTGCGCGAATGGCAGATTCCAAGGACGAATAGAACCGCTTCACGGACAAGAAATCGCACAAGCCCCCTTTCCATGATTCGACTTTGAAATCGTCATGATGGCAGATGCGCTTCAGATAGCCGAGATAGCCACGAACAAGAGGATTGCTAAAGCAATCGTACTGTTCCAACCGTTTTTCGAATTCCTCCCACGTATGTAACCCACAACCGATTTCCGAAGCCTTTCGGTTCGTGCCACCCGCGCAGACATTCACATCGCGCAACGAGTAATTCGCGATGTATCCCAGCCGCGCCCATCGCCCGTTTCGCGATCCCTCTTTCTTCAGGATCTCATGATACTGCTCAAAGTGGTGCCCTCCATCCCAAATCTTGACCTCGACGAGATACACCTCGCCTCCGGTGCGAATCCAGAAGTCAGGGCGACCCTCGCCAACGGCATGTTCACGTTCAATCACGACCTGATTGCCGACAAGCCCTTCGTTTGGGAAGAAGAAGTCCAAGAAGAACTGTCGGAACGTCTTGTTCGCCTCCAAGAGCGCGTAAGTCATGTCCGACAGGTCGTTTTCCTTGTACGCCCGCTCGGCCAAGGCCGAGAAAAACGCCGAGAGGGCGTTTGGCTCTGTAACCGGATTCATAGCTTATCTTTTACTCCCCAGCATCAAAGTTTTCTTTCTCTTGTAGTTTATATACATGCCCATAATAACCAGCGATTAAAGATCCATTATCATAATCTCTCAAACACTCTTTCACATTGTCATACGGTACTTTAAGGGGCTTCTCCTCCCTTAATTCCTGAACAAACGCGCAAAAGAATTTGGAAGATTTTACCGTTCCCTGTCCCAGATAGATATTGAGAAGATTAAACTTCTTCAGAATCTCGATTTCCGCTTCAGCATTGGTCAGATATTTTTTAATTAGTTCATTGAACTTCTTCAAAACCTCTATTCCCTTTTTGATTTTCTCGTCAAACGGTCCTCCTGTATCCTTCAACGGCTTTTGAGCCCACATTTTTATGAACATTCGACTTTCATCCTGAACGGATTCAAGTTCATCGCCCCAAGCCTCTGAACTTTCTACTGGAGACTCTAAGGCGCTCTCCCTTATCTCGGTGACAGCCACAGCGCCAACATTGCCGACTTCATCCTGTTTCGCCTTAAACTCATTCTCCAGATTTGTTTTAAACTCATTCTCAAAATCCACTTTCAGTTTTGAAAGACGTTTTTCCAACTCAGTGAATTTCTTTTTGATTTCCTCTTTTTCTGTTTCCAGAGTCTTTTTAATTTCCTCTTTCTCACTTTTCAGAGATGCTTGTTGGCATACATACGAAAATGCCGTAACACTGATAGTCGCAAGAATGGACAACAATCCAAATATCGACAACCATGTGCCTAATTCTGCGCGAAAATTGTCATGTTCCATTTTCACAATCGCTTCTCGACTTTCCAACACCGATCTAAGCTGATTTTGATATCTCTCACCGCAAAGTACAGTTTCAACCACTTTCGCGTTAACATTTGTTCCTGCAAAAACATTGACAGTCGGAACATCAAAACTTCTCGCCTGTATTGTCGTGTCAAAAGCATGATCGAAAAACCAGCAACAAAACACCACCACACCGATAGCCACTGCCACAATCGATTTGTTTAGCATATCAATCACCCATTTCAATAATCGTTTTATTCTGTACATTCCTACTACCTTTCCAGTACGGAAAGAATCAATCGCCCCAATCGAATTCAACACGCACGTCTGGTCTTGTCGCCTTGAGCATCGAGGACAACAGGTATTCCGCCTGCTCTCTCGCCTTCTTCACATTTTCCTTTGTATCTACCTCCATTTTGATTTTTTTCGCAATGAGCTGTGGCATCGATCCAAGAATTGCATTCGCCATGTCACCATACCCAAGACTTGCCCTCTTGATAACACACCGTGTACCCGAGATAGGCAGGTCGCGCAGGTTCTCAATCTCAATCTTCGGCATGTGCAACACCTCGCATCCGTTCACTGTATTTGTATCCCGAACAACATGCGTCAAGTCGATTGTAAACTCGGCCGATCCCTCCCATTGATAACCAACACGGAAGTTCTTTCTGTCCTCTTCATTCTCCGGTTTATCAGAAGGAACCTCAAGAAATCCCCCAACAAACCGTTTGAGGACCTTCAGTTTTCCCATTGTTTTCACATCAGTGACCACAGTGGATTCATTACCGGAAATCACCTCTTCGGTCATGCCGGACCAGGCATCCGAAAGCAACACCCATGGATTTGCAAAGACAAGAACCACCATCACCAGTCCCACCACGGCAATCATCGGAAGTGGGACCTTTGCGAGACTGCAGAAGCTTTTCATTGTTTCACCGATCCTTTCCTGTGGAACCATTTACCGTCTCAGTCACATCGGGATTTGACAAACAAGGCCGAACTCCACCCTTGAACTCCACATCCACTTCAATCTCGCCATCAACGCATTCGCGATAAAAATTCGCCAGGACACGCTGGGCCTGTATCTTCGCATCTTCGATGACATCCACCGAAGCAAACGTACTGTACTGCTTATCAAGAATCACCCTCTTGCATTCGTCTTCCAATTCATTGAAGACCTCTTGACTTCTCAAACTGGTGCGCGGTATTGACGTCACCCGCCACAATCTCGAAGGATCAATACCAACAGTGGAATGATCCAGTTCCGGATATGGGACAATGATAAGGAGGTTCGTCGAACCAGGTCTCACTTGATACTGAAACTCGGACTTTGTCAAATCAACTACGATATCCGCGCTTCCTTCATGGACATAACCGACTTGCGCCGTTGCCTTTGTCGTGGCTCGGTTTTCACGGTAGACGGTTGTGGTTCCAAAAATGCGCATCACCAACAGTTTCCCCTGGGTCTTGCTGGCCTCTCTTGCAGTCTCCATGAAATCATTCTGCTTGGGTTGGCGTGGCACGTCCGGTTTTCGAGGAATCACAAGTCTCAATATGATACAAGCGATACAAGCCGTAAAGACCACAAGTAAAACTCTTTTGTTCATTTCTTCATTTCCTACTAGAGATACTGATTCTGTTTCTCTTCCGTAAGAGTAGGTGTGTCCTGAGAACACCCACACCCCGCGACAAGAAGCAAAACTACTCCATAAAAAAACCATGCCACTACTTTTTTCATACTTATTCAACTCCTCAATCATGTACAATAATTAATCACTAGAAGAACTGTTTCATGCTATGGTTAACAAGTCTTGGTACCGACACGTACGATACTTTTCACCCCATTTTCAATTCCTTTAACACCTGAAGCAACATCACCCGACACCCTTCCTTGTACACCATGAAACTCATCCATCAATTCATTCAAATGTATGCCAACAGGAACCATGTCCGGTATCCTTGCTTGAATAATCAACGAAATAAAACCACACACAACAAAAAGGGCACCAGCATAGTCCATTACTACATTATTTTCGCTTAACCGCGGTAATGCCACCATGATGAGTAATAACACACTAACACCACTCAACGACCTCATCCCTATAAACGAAAATGTAACGACACCAACAAGTAATACAAGTGGTGAGACCCCTATCACTGGTAAGGCATCCTGTTTTCCACCCGTAAGCATGCTAATAAATGACGCCAAGTAAAAAATATCAAGTATTGTTAAAAACAATGTGGTCTTGCGACTGAAAGGCTTAATCACTTTACGAAGGACAAAAGCAACATAGAGCCCACATGCAAATAGGGTTGAGAGAAAATCTGGGCGTATCGTCTTGGTGACCTGCTTATGTCCAAACCCTAACAACCAGGGTACATCCCCCGTATAATTTCCTAGACTGATCCCCCAGGCAATCAGCATAAAAACTATCGCAGCCATCTCTAGAAGAGGAATACGAATCTTTTTAATGTCAGCAATACACTTCATCTGGTTTTTCTCCCAATTCACTACATGGGCATAAACCAACAGATTCTAGGAGCCCACGGACTTTGTTTATTAAAATGGATTCTTTACGGCAACTCACACCATCGGAGATAGCCACGACAAGCCGAGGCTTCGTAGCTACCGGGACGCCGAAAGTTCATTGCACAAGGATCTGGTGATGACGACAATTCGTAGTGGACACGCCCCATTCGTGCGTCATACCACCGTTCGCCGTGCCAGTACTGGCAGGTACAGCACCATTTCCGCCCAGGTTTGACATCGGGCGTATAACCCATCGTTTTCATATTCCATGCCTCTTTCAGCCATACAAGATTCGTGCCAATGGCCTCCCATTCGAGAACACTGTTCTCGAATGGGAGGCCATTGCTTCAGTTCCTCTTCTTTTCAAGTTTCATCCATTCGTCACGCCACCAAGACACCACGCTGACAAACCAACGTGTACTTTCCAAGAGGTTCTTCTTAATCAATCCACCATCATAGGCCATAAAGTAGTTTAGTCCAATGCTTAATTCCCCATTTCTAGTTTTCGCCAAGAATCCTTTTACGAATACTCTTTCCCGGTTCAATGTTCCCAATAAATCTCGTACACCATCGGGAGTCATAGAATCTTCCGAGAATGCTGTATAAAGCTTTATAAATTTCCGTTCCAGGTCAATTTCGATCCAGAACTTGAAACTATCCGCCTCCACGCACACATCACCATCGTCATCTATCGTCGTACGATACTTTTCATTCATTACCTCGCGGATTGTCTGCTTTGTCACGCTTTCGGGCGGAAGAATTGCCAACCAACCTTCATTCGCGTGAAGATTGGTGAACGTAGCTATCAGTAACGCCATCAAAACTAATTTCTTCATTTTGTTCTCTTTCTTGTTGGTTTTGGTTGTCATTTTCCAAAAATCCTGAATACTCGTTGTACAATCCTTACCAAATCATGTTATCGGAGTTTTTCGGATAGAAAGCGCCTAATGCGATAGTTATCGGTATGTAAACAAGATCAAACAATCTCCAACAAACCACCGCAACGGCCAGTAGAACTATAAAATAGGTGAGTTGCATCTTTATTTTCTTTGCCGTTGATCCAAGCTGAATGGATGTCGGCATCCCCATCTTCACGACAATGACAACACTCCAAATACCAAGACCAATCAAAGCCCATTTAAGATTAACGCTATACCACTCCACAAAAAACGCTATCGACAAAACACCGAATAGGCACTTCTTCCATAGTGACATCATTTCAAAATCCTCCAACTTTTTTACCTGAGCAATCTGCCATCTTATAGATGCGGCAATGAAATATGATGATTCTCTGCCACAAAGATTGCAAAGGACACAAGGGCTTTGTGAACTTTGTGGCTCACAATATTTGATTGCCGAAACAATAGACGATGGCCCGAACTTTCAGCGTTTACTTTTTAAAGTATTCAACCGGCGTGTTCGCGTCCGCCGGCATGACCTCCACGCCGGTCAGGGTGGCCGGATAACCCGAAAGCTCGGCCTTCACGCGCTGGAAGACGAGGAAGAAGTTCCACACCGTGATCCGGTACTTCGTGCCGACGATCACATCGCAGCCCGCCTTGTCGCAGGCAATCGCGTAGGCCCCGTTCTTGGCACGCCCCATGAGCGTGTTCCGGTTGCAGTCGGCCACGTCGGCAATGTGCGTCGCGTCGGAACCCCACCGGATGAACCAGAACAGGCAGTTCACCGCATCGGAGGATTCCACCTTGTCCTTCCCCACCGCGTACTTCTCGTGGATCTTGTCCTTCACGATGTACGGTCGCACATTCGATTCGCCGCCATCGTTCTGCCGTACCGCGACGCACCCCGACAGGAGCGCCGCAAGCCCCATGACCACGATCCGTTTCTTCATGTTCTTTCCTTTCCTCTGTGCGTTCATTCGCTTCACTACCACGCCTCTCCGCACGGGGAAAGACGCAGTTGACCTTCTACCGCAAAAAGCGGCGTATAATTTACCATATCTCCCCCCCCCCCCCGTCAAGTGGTAATTATAGAAAAATTGAACTTTTTCTTAGGCCGTATTTCCGCGCGCGTCCACCCGTCACGAGACCGATTTTAACCATCATCATCATCAGCTTCTTCACTGTCTTCTTCCTTCCTGTCACGGATTACGCCCTGTCGGGCGTGTTTCACGAAACCGTGAACGTTTCTGCGTCCACGGAATGTTCTGGGGTAGCGATAGGTAAAGCAGAAGACATGCCAAGCGGGAAAAGCGGGGGAATCGCCGTTTCGGGGGATTATTTTGGTCAGAATTTGATCAACGTGTCAAAATCTGATTTCAAGCGTACCTGCCGGGGCCCGTGTGTCCATGTGTGTCCGTGGCGTGGCCTCCGGCCGGTTAACACGGAGGCACGGAGAGTTTTTGAGGTTTGCTTACGCGCTGTTTTTATCCATTGAATGGAACACGGAGGGAGGCGGACGCGACGGAGCGCGTCCCTCCCGTTATCCTATCGCGTAATGCAAAACGATCTACGGAAGGAACGCAACTTGCTACGCCCGGACATCCCACGACAGGGAGGGACGCGCTTGTCGCGTCCGTCTCACTCCGTTTCTCTTCGTGTTCCATGTTAATCGACCGAAGGAGGGAAGCCTTCGTGCGCCACGCGCCGGGGCGGCGCGGGTACTTCGTGTACGGAGCCGTCGTGGGATGTCCGGACGCGACGGAGCGCGTCCCTCCCGTGCGTCGAGGCGTTGCGGGGGGACGAGGCGTTGCGAACGGACGCGCAGGAGCGCGTCCCTCCCATCTAGATTACAACCTCGTCGATTCCCGTCTCCTGTACCTTGGCAAAGACCGATTGTGGCGTAGCCCGGTATTCCGGGCGTCGTAGCCACATCGGTCTTTGCCAAAACTGCGTATGCGCAGCATCTGCGTTTCGTAGACGGACGCGACAAGTGCGTCCCTCCCGTGTCTAACCCAGATACTTCCGCACGGTGTTGCGCGCCACGCCGAGGGCCGACGATGCTTTTGAGAGATTCTGACCGTACTTGTCGAACACGCGGCGGACGTGCCGGCGGATCACCGCGTCGAGTTCGTCGGGGGCGGACGCGCCATCGTCGGTACCATCGTCCAAGAGCCCCGCGTTCATTTCCCGGTGTTCGCGCACAAGCGCGGCGAAGTCGTTTTCGTCCAGCACGACGGCGCGTTCCAGAAGGTTCAGGAGCTCGCGCACGTTGCCGGGGTAGTCGTAGGCCATCAGGGCGGCGACCTGTTCATCCGCGAGATGGGCCTTCCGATGCTGCAGCCACCAGCCGTCGGCGATGTCGCGGATGTCCTCCCGGTGTTCCCGCAGGGGCGGAATCCGCAGTTGGACGACGTTGAGCCGCTGGTAGAGGTCTTCGCGGAAGCGCCCTTCGCGGACACGCTGCGGCAGGTTCCGGTTCGTGGCCGTGACAAGCCGCACGTCGACGGCGATCTCCTCGGTTCCGCCCATGCGCAGGAAACGCCCACCCTCCAGGACACGCAGCAGAAGTCCCTGCGCCTCCAGCGGCAGTTCGCCGATCTCGTCGAGGAAGAGCGTGCCGCCGTTCGCCAGTTCGAAGAGGCCGGGGCGCTGCCGGTCGGCCCCCGTGAACGCGCCGCGCTCGTGGCCGAAGAACCGGCTCTCCAGGAGGTCCGGCGTGACGCTCGCGCAGTTGAAGGCGCAGAACGCCTCGGCGCGCCGGGCGGACTTGTTGTGGACCTGCAGGGCGACCGTCTCCTTGCCCGTGCCGGATTCGCCGAGGATCAGCACGCGCGCGTCGGGGAAGGAGGCGATGCGGTTGACGCGGTCCTGAAGGGTCCGCATCTTCTCGCTCTTCCCGACGAGCTCGCGCCCGCCA
>OIZT01001134.1_pt1 | contig 13030 bp, 13 predicted proteins | sample 1588611 | NCBI WGS metagenome assembly OIZT01 (sample SAMN03283278) | human gut metagenome | biome: human-associated habitat; material: feces | host: Homo sapiens | place: Peru | collected 2012
CATCCACAATCTAAATCAAGTGGAAACAAATTAAATAACTGTTCAAATACAGGATTTCTTACTCCCCTTAAACTTATAGGATAACTATAATCATTATTCTTTTCATCCAATAATGGCATTGCTTGTAAAAAAACATCATTATTAATGATATAAGAATGAATAAAATGTAAAAGCTCATTAATCGAAAAAGCCATATCTACAGAACTAGTATTACCAGAAGTATAACCAACACATTCCCTTTTAACATTATCTATAAATGAAGGTTCCATATTACTAATACACTTTTGATAAAATAATTTTAATTTATTCATATCAAAACCACAACTATAAAAACCCTCTTTTATAATTCTTTCTACATAAGATATTCTATCAAAAACATTTGATCTCATTCCAAAAATATCTAATGCAACACATTTCAATTCATTAAATATATACATAAGTGAATCATTTAATTTATCTGTATACCTACTAACTGACACTTCATCAATATATTCACCTATCTCCTGTGGTGCAATATCATATATTTCTTTCTTAATTCTAACATCCACTGAAAAGAAATGTTGTAATTTAATCATTCTTTCATCTTCCATATTATCACATCCTATATTAATTATATCATATTAATTAACATTTTCACTATAAACTTAATTAATACAAAAAGAAGTTACAATTAATGTAACCTCTTTTAAATTATCTCTTACTAAATTGAGGAGCTCTTCTTGCACCTTTAAGACCATATTTCTTTCTTTCTTTAACTCTTGGATCTCTAGTTATAAATCCATTAGCTTTAAGAACTTTACGATATGAATCTTCCTTATCAGCATTATCTAAATCATATTCAAGTAATGCTCTAGTTATACCAAGTCTAATTGCACCAGCTTGACCTGAGAATCCACCACCAGTAACATTTACATCAATATCAAATGTTTCTTCATTGTTTGTAAGAACTAATGGTTGTTTTAAATCCATTACTAAAACATCAAATGGCATATATTCATTAACATCTCTACCATTTACAGTAATTTTACCTTTACCAGGAGTTAAAATAACTCTAGCAACTGAACTTTTTCTTCTACCAGTTCCATAAAATATTCTTTTATCATTTTTCTTTGCCATAATTATTTATTTCCTCCTTCAACTTTTAATTCCTTAGGTTGTTGAGCCATATGTGGATGCTCACTGCCTTCATATACATATAATTTCTTATACATTTGTCTTCCTAATCTATTATGAGGAAGCATTCCTTTTACTGCTCTTTCTAACATTTCAACTGGATATTTTTCTTTCATTTCTCTTCCAGTTCTTTCTCTTAATCCACCAACATATCTACTATGATCATAATAGATTTTACCATCAAGTTTATTACCAGTTAACATAACATCTTTAGCATTAATGATAATTACATAATCGCCACAATCAATATGAGGAGTATATGTTGGTTTATGTTTTCCTCTTAATACAACTGCAGCTTTACTAGCTACTCTACCTAATGCAACATCTTTAGCATCAATTACATACCAATTACGAGTAACAGTTTCTTTACTTTGCATAAATGATTTCATTTTTTCTTCTCCTTAAATTTTTAATATTATTTGTTTTCCCTTTTTTGGTGTTCCCAATACCTAAAAGGTCCAACTAAAATGTACCGATTATGATTATAGTAAAAAAATATGCTTTTGTCAATAAATTTTGCATATTTTTTAAAAAATCTTGTCTGGTTTTACCTTTTTACTATCTTTGTCATATGTTTTATATATACCAATCTCATTACCATTATTATCTAATATTAATGCTTTATCAGATATAAAAAACTTATCTAGTATCATACCATTCTTAATTTTAAATAGCATATTATCTGATACAACAACCTTTTCTATATCGATAACATCTTTAATATTCAATAATTTATAATTACCATTCTTAATATCATTTAAAGTATAAGATTTATCAATAGAAAATTTACCTTGTTTAGTTCTAGTAAGTTCTTTCATACAAGCAAAACATCCTAACTTTATACCTATATCACGAATTAAACTCCTAATATAAGTACCTTTACTAACCTTAACCCTAAAACTAAATTCTTGATGTCCATCAACAATATCAATATCAGAAATAAGTTCAATATCAAATATCTGAATTTCTCTTTTAGGAAGTTCAACATCAATACCATTTCTAGCATACTCATATAACTTTTTACCATTAACTTTAACTGCAGAATATTTAGGAACTTCTTGAATACTTTTTCCAGCAAAACTATTTAGTACTGACTTAACCATATCAACATTAACATTAGTCCTACATTCATTTATTATATTACCAGTAATATCAAGTGTATCAGTATCAATACCAAGTACTACTTTTGCAATATATTCCTTATCAGATGCAGTTATCAAATCAACAACTTTTAAAGCCTTATTCATGCAAACAATTAATACACCAGTTGCAAGAGGATCCAATGTACCAGTATGTCCTACCTTTTTAGTATTAAATATTTTACCAATAACATTTACAACATCTCTACTAGTATAATCTTTATCTTTATTAACAACAATTATATTATCCATTATTTAACTCATTTATTACAGCATAAATTAATTTTTTCTTTAATTCTTCAAAAGGCATTTCTTTCTTTAAAGTAATACCAGCAGCATTCTTATGTCCACCACCACCAAATAGCTTAGACACTTCACTTAAATCAATATTACCATTTCCTCTTAAACTTACTCTGTACATTCCATCTTGTTCTCTTAAAAATATTGATGCTTCTACTCCTTCTATATCTCTACCTATATTAACAATACCTTCATGATCACTATTTGAAGCCTTACAACTATTCAAGTCCTCTTGAAGTAAATAAGTAAAACATACCTTATCATTATCATAAAATTCTAATCTTGAACTAGCAATTTTAGATAATTCAAATTGTGCCTTTGTTCTAGTACCTAACACCTTTTTATATATCATTGGTATATCAATAATCTTAGATAAATGTGAAGCAATATCAAATGTTTTATAATTAACTTCACTATATTGAAAACCACCAGTATCAGTTAAAATACCACATATTAAACAAGTAGCAATATCTTTATCAATTTCAATACCAAGTTTATTATATATTTCATACAAATACTCACAACATGCAGGGCTATTACCCATAACATAATTATAATTAGCATAATTAGTATTACTTTTATGATGATCAATATTAATTGTATACTTAGCATTTTCAAAATAATGAGCATCTTGACCTATTCTATCAAGAGTAGCAGTATCAACTACAATAACCAAATCATAATCTTTTGATGAAGTAGTAATAATCTTATCATAATTAGGTAAAAAAGAAAAAGTTAATGGTGCATTAATTACCATAATATCTGCTTTATATCCATTACTAACTAACATATTATACATAGATAAACTACTACCTAGTGCGTCTCCATCAGGATTAATATGTGTCAAAATAAGAATAGAATCAGCCATTTCAATCATAGACTTAATTTTATCCATTATTATCTTCCTTATTATGAATTTCTTCAATTATCTTTTCTATCTTATTTCCATACTCAATAGATTCATCATAAACAAAAGTAATCTCAGGCATCTTTCTAATTTCTACCCTATCGCATAATTTATTTCTAATAAATCCACTAGCATTATTCAATGCCTTTGTAACGTCTTCTCTCTTATTATCATTCAAACAAGTAAAATAAACCTTTGCATAAGATAAATCACTACTTATTGAACAAGAAGTAATAGTAACATATTTAAAATCTTCATCTCTAGTTTCTTGATTTAAAATAATACTTATTTCTTCAACAAAACTAGCTTGTATTCTTTCTAATTTAATACTCATAATATCACTCGCTTTCTAAATAATTATACTATATATTTTAAATTTATTAAAGTATTTTAAAAAAATAAAACATAATTATTGATTAAACATCATAAATTTGATATTATTAATATAAGGAAGGAGTAAAAAAATATGAGTGATTATGATATGTTCAGTTCACTTTTAGGATTATCACTAGGATTAATAGTATTCTTAGGAATAATCGTATTAGCAGTAGTAATATTATATACAATAGGAACATGGAAATTATTTAAAAAAGCTGGTAAACAAGGATGGGAAGCATTAATTCCATTTTATAGCACTTATGTATTAGTAGAAATATCAGGATTAAATTGGTGGTATTTCTTAATTGCAATATCTGGAACAATAGTAAATATTCTAGATATAGATGGATTATCTACAGTGACTTTACTTGCTAGTAGAATAGTAAATGCCTTTTGTTTCTATAATATAGCAAAGAAAACTAAGCAAAATCAAACAGGTTATGCAATTGCCGCAGCATTTGTACCAGGAATAATGGCATTAATTGTGGGATTATCTAAATCAATAACATGGGATAATACAATTAGTGTTAGTCCAAACGGACCGATTGATGCAAACAATAAAGATAGTAATGTACCACAAGAAAAATATTGTTTAGGATGTGGACATAAACTTGATAACGGTGTACAATTCTGTAAAAACTGTGGTAAAAAAGTTGAATAAAAATCTAACCCAAAAGTTAGATTTTTTCTTTATATTCCTTATATTGTTTATAAATCCATTTCATTATAATATTAACTATATAATCAACTTCACCATCAGATAAAACACCATCTTTATTAATATGATGCCATTTTTCTAAACATCCCCTACAACAAGTAGCAGTAGCATGTTCTGCAATAAATACAGGATGTCCCCTCATCGGAGTTTGTTTTCCATCAATCACATTACTGATATTTCGTAGTCTTTTGTTAATAAAATCATAAGCATGCTCTTTAATTTTATCAAAACCTTTTTCATCAATATAATTAATATCCTTTTCCTTTAATTTAAAACTACTTCTAAATTTAGATTTAGACAATTTATATAATATATCTTCCATATTACTCCATAGAAAAAAGAACTAAGTTCTTTATCTCTTTACTTCAACCATTTCATAAGCTTCAATAACATCTTGTTCCTTAATATCATTAAAGTTTTCAACAGTTATACCACATTCAATACCCTGTTTTACTTCCTTTACTTGATCTTTTTCACGAGCTATCGAATTGATACTACCATCATATACAACAACACCATCTCTTACAATTCTAGCCTTAGCATCTCTTTTTATAACACCATTAGTTACATAACAACCCGCAATTGTACCAACCTTAGAAAACTTAAATAGTTTTCTAACTTCTGCTTCCCCAATAACATTTTCAGTATATTCAGGTTCAAGTTTACCTTTCATCGCAGCTTCCATTTCTTCAACAACTTTATAAATGATATTATATAACCTAATATCAACACCTTTTTCCTTAGCAAGTTCCATAATTTTATTATTAGGTCTTATATTAAATCCAATAATAATTGCATCTGATGCCTGTGCTAAAACAATATCACTTTCCGTTACAGTACCAATTCCACTTCTAATAACATTGACCCTAATACCTTCAACATCAAGTTTTAATAAAGAATTTTTAACTGCTTCTTCACTACCTTTAACATCAGCTTTCAAAACAATATTAATTTCTTTTTCCCCTTGACTAATTCTATTAAATAAATCATCTAATGATACACTTGATTTACCAAAATTAGCCTTTGCCTTAGCATTTAATCTTCTAGTTTCCGCAATTGATTTAGCTTTCTTCTCATTTTCAAAAACCATAAATTTATCACCAGCAGATGGACTTTCAGATATACCCGTAATAGTAACAGGCATCGAAGGATATGCTTCAACCAAATTTTCACCTTTATCATTTTTTAAGGTTCTAATTTTACCAACACTATTACCAATAACTACTGCATCTCCTAATCTTAAAGTACCATTTTGAATTAATAAAGTACAAGACACTCCTGAATTTTTATCTAATTTAGACTCAATAACAGTTCCAGAAGCATATCTACTAGGATTTGCCTTTAATTCTAATAATTCACTAATCAATAATATTCTATCTAATAGTTCGTCAATACCCATACCAGTCTTCGCAGAAATATTAACAAACATAGTATCTCCACCCCATGAATCAGGTACAATACCATAATTAGACATCTCAGTAAGAACTCTCTCAGGATTAGCATCAGGTTTATCCATCTTATTAACCGCTACAATTATTGGAACATTTGCAGCCTTAGCATGATCAATTGCTTCCTTAGTTTGAGGCATCACTCCATCATCTGCAGCAACTATTATAATAACTATATCAGTTATACTTGCTCCTCTAGCACGCATTTCAGTAAATGCCGCATGTCCTGGAGTATCAATAAATGTAATTAGTTTTCCATTTGTATTTATTTGATATGCTCCGATTGCTTGAGTAATTCCACCTGCTTCACCTTCTGCAACATTACTTTTTCTTATAGTATCAAGAAGTGTTGTCTTACCATGATCAACATGTCCCATAATAGTTACAACTGGTGGACGCTCTACCAAATCATTCACATCATCTATCATTTCTAATTCTTCAAAATTTGTTTCATCCCTTGTTGTTTCTTTCTTTAATACCTTATTAAATTCATTAGCAATAATTTCTGAAGTATCAAAATCAACACTTGCGTTAATAGTCATCATCATACCAAGCCCCATTAATTTCTTAATAACCTCAGTAACACTAACACCTAAACTATTTGCAAGTTCACTAACAGTCATATTATCAGTATATAAAACAACATTATCAGAATCCTGTACTAAATTAGATTGTAACTTTTCTTTATGTTTATACATTTCTTTTCTTTTTTTATTAAAATCATTTTTATCATTCTTCTTATTATTTAACTTCTTACTTACATTATCAATTTTTTTATTATCACTCTTTTTAAAATTAGGTTTACTACCTTGCACTTGTTGCTTACTTTTAATATCACTTTTAACTTCTTCTAATTCCTCTTCATAACTATCTTCAAACTCTTCTTCATCAAATTCTTCTACTTCATCACTAATTGAATCAAGTTCATTATCCAAAAGAATTATTGCTTCATCATCTAAAAAATCATCCTCATCATTTACTTTAATTTCTAATTTTTTACATAATTCAATTATTTGTGATACAGTTTTACCAACATCACTTGCATATTCAGATACACTCATCATAGGTATCACCTCCATTATTTTTCTATTATTTTTCTTAACTCCTCATAAACTTCATCTGGTATTTCTACTTCTAATTGACGACTTAACGCCTTAGTCTTAATTGCAGTATCAAGTACATTTATATCTCTTTTAATATATGCACCACGACCATTACTTTTTCCAGTTAAATCTATAAAAACATTATTTTCATTATCTTTTACAACTCTTATTAATTCTTGCTTAGGTAATTTTTCTTTTGTAATTACACAAGTTCTAAGAGGAATCTTTTTATTCTTCATTACTTCCTAATGTATAAACTTCTTCTTTTTTTTGAACATTTAATTTATAATGTGTAAGTCTTGAAGCAAGTCTAACATTTTGTCCTTTCTTACCAATTGCTAAAGATAAATTGTCCTTATCCGCAAGAACTAAAACTTCTTTCTTCTTTTCATCAGTAATAGTAACATCTAAATTCTTCGCAGGACTAAGTGCATTTTTAATAAATTGAACTGGATCTTTATCATATAAAACAACATCAATCTTTTCACCACTTAAACCAGATAAAATTCTACTAATTCTTGAACCCTTTTCACCAATAATTGCTCCAATAGGTTCAACTTTTGGATTATTTGAATAAACTGCTATTTTACTTCTACTACCTGCTTCCCTAGCAACAGAATATAACATAATTGTTCCATCTGATAATTCAGGTATTTCAAGTTCCAATAATCTCTTTAAATATCCATAATGACTTCTAGAAAGCAATATAAATGGACCCTTAGGACCTATTTCTAATTTAGAAACATAAGCTTTAATTGAAGAACCCATTTCTAATTTTTCACCAGGGATTATTTCATCCTTAGGTAAAATACCAAAACTTCTACCAAGATTTACATAATAATTAAATTGGTCTTCTCTTTCTAATGTTCCAACTAATAGTTCATCTTTACAATCTTTAAATTCTTCATTAACACTTTCTTTTTCAGCTTCCTTTATTCTTTGAACTACAACTTGCTTAGCAGTACCAGCTGCTACACGACCAAATTCTTTATCTGTATATAATCTTTCTTCTATAGTTTCACCAACTTCAATATCAGGAACAATCTTTCTAGCATCTTCTAAAGATATTTCTCCTTTTTCATTTTGAACTTCTTCAACTACATTCTTAAATTTAAATACTTTAATTTCACCAGTATCAGGATTAACTTCTACTCTAACATTTGGTATTCCTTCATTTTTCTTATAAGCTGCAGCAAGTCCTTGTTCCATAGCTTCAACTACAATACTTCTATCTATACCCTTTTCTTCAACAATGTGATCTAATGCTTTTAAAAATTCTTTAACTTGTTTTGAATTCATTTTTTATACTCCCTTCTCCTTAGAAGATATATCTAATATATAACTATCATCAATAATATTTACATTATCTAATAATGGATTAACAATATTAGTTATCTCCACACATTTGTCGATATCAATACCATCTTCATTATCAATAACAATTCTTAAAAAATAATTTCCATTTTCTTTTTCATATACTATGCTATCAATAACAACACCAGCAGCATTAACATCTTTTTCAATTAATTCTCGAACCTTTTTCTCTATCATACTACCTCCTAATAAATATTAAAGAGTGGATTTTGATGCCACTCTTCTCTCAAGACATTCATATTATAGCACAATATTATTTTTAAAACAATAACTTAAAAAGAAAAACTATAATTTTTACTAAAAAACATAAAAAATATAAAAAAAATAAAAAAAATTCAAAAAAATGGTTGTCAAACTTAAAAAAATGTTATATAATGAACTAGTCAACACGAAAAAGTGTGACTAAATAGATGCCTGAGTGGCGGAATAGGTAGACGCACAGGACTTAAAATCCTGCGAGATTCAACCCTCGTGTCGGTTCAAGTCCGACCTTAGGCACCATCTATTATGGAGGAATACCCAAGTCTGGTTGAAGGGACCGGTCTTGAAAACCGGGAGGCCGTGAAAGCGACGCAGGGGTTCGAATCCCTTTTCCTCCGCCATAGTATTTTGTTTATCGCGGGATGGAGCAGCTCGGTAGCTCGTTGGGCTCATAACCCAAAGGTCGTAGGTTCAAATCCTTCTCCCGCAACCAATGGTTCCGTGGTGTAGTGGTTATCACGTCTGCCTGTCACGCAGAAGATCGCGGGTTCAAGTCCCGTCGGAACCGCCATTTTTTTGTAAAAAGATGCTAAGAATATAATAAATATATTTAAGGCATATTTTTAAATATATGAGTCTTAATATCAGTACGGTAACAACTATCGGAATTTATGTCTGTGGCGATTGCATCAAATCAGAAATTCATTATTGCGAAATAATGATATGTGGAATTTACTCCACTATATGTCTATTGGGCTCATAACCTGGCTTCATAGCTCAGTCGGTAGAGCAGAGGACTGAAAATCCTCGTGTCGCTGGTTCAATTCCCGCTGGAGCCACCATTAAAGAATCTGGTTGAACTTTGGTTCAATTTACCAATAAATATCAATTCTAGAAATGGAATTGATTTTTTGTTGTGTAAAAGAAAGGAATGATTTAATGGTAAATATTATTAAAGAAGATTTAGATATTGAAGAAGCACTAAAAAGAAAATTAGAGTTTATTTGTAGTTTTTGTAATACCAATTGTGAAATTAAGAAAGGCTCAATTAGAACAATAGAAAGAACAAATCTATCTTATGTTGAACCACATAGAATAATTATTAAAGGCATTACATTTCTTGCATTTAATTACGAAACAAATATCTATATAGAAAATCTAAGTAATAAGATATTAATTAAAGATTTAGAAGAATACATTAAAAGTATTTAAAAAAACTATCAATTCCATTTTAATAACGATTTTAAGCCAAATATTTGACATTTTATTAAAAAGTGATAGAATATAAGCCAATCAGAGATAACTGTCTATTTAAGGGGGTTAAATAGATGAGATGGAAAGATAATTTAATTATATTTTATTATTTAGAATTAATAAGGTGTCAGTAGTATTAATATCCTTAATACTTTTGACACCTTTTTTGTTAGAAAGGATTTGATTTTATGAATGAAGAAAAGAAAATAGCTGGACTATATATTAGAGTTAGTACAGAAGATCAAGCTCGTGAGGGTTTTAGTTTACCAGAACAAGAAAAAAGGCTTCGTGCTATGTGTGAATATAAAGGTTATGAAATATATAAACTTTATAAAGATGCTGGTATAAGTGCTAAAACTGGTAATTATAGACCTGCATTTGAAGAATTATTACAAGATATTAAAGATAAGAAATGTAATACTATTGTTGTATTAAAACTAGATAGATTAACAAGAAGTGTTTATGATTGGGAAAATATATTAAAGTTTTTGGAAGAAAATGATGCTTACCTAGATTGTGCTAATGATGATATTAATACTACTAATGCTAATGGAAAAATGATTTCAAGAATACTTACATCAGTTTCGCAACAAGAAATAGAAAGAACAAGTGAAAGAACTAAAATAGGTCTTGCTGGTGCAATAAAGTCAGGTCATATTCCGGGACATACTCCTTTTGGTTATAAACGAGAAGGAAAATTAATGGTTCCAGATATAACAACAAAACATATTGTAGAAAGAATGTATCAATTATATTTCGAAGGTAATTCTTATCAAACCATTGCTAATATATTTAATGCTGAAAATGTAGGTAATAAAAAATGGCGAGACAATACTATACTTGAAATGATAGAAAATCCAATTTATAAAGGTGATTATTTACATGGTAAAAGAAATAAATACCCAGCTTACTATGAAGATGTAGTTGAACCAATAGTAAGTAAAGAAATGTGGAAAAATTGCCAAATTCAACAACAAAAGAATTCTAGAAGTTATCAAAGATATCAAACTTATCTATTCTTACAAAAACTTAAATGCCCAGTATGCGGAAGAATTATGGGTGGTAAAGCAACTTGCAAAAAGAAGTTTGATAGAACTTATTATTACTATGGTTGTAATGAATGTAAGAATAATATTAAAGAAGATTATATTGAAGAATCTATATTAGAACTACTTGGAGATATATTTGAATATGATTCAGTTGTTAATGAATTTTTTCTTCCAATGATTAAATCAAAACTATCTAATCCTAAAGAAATAGAAAAAGAAATCAAAAACCAACAAGCAAAACGGGAAAGAATTAAACAAGCATATATTAATGGCTCATTTACTTTAGAAGAACACGATAAAGAAGTTAAATATGTTGATGATACGATTGTTGAACTTGAAAGACAAATATTAGAACAAAAACAAGTTAAAGAACTAAAATTTACACCAGAAGATATATTAATCAAAAGAGATATGGATTTTATCAATAGAGTTAAATTACCAATGCTATATAAAGCAATTGTTGAATGTTGGGAAGATTTAGACAGAGAAGAAAAATCTAGAATAATAATGGATTATATTGATGATATAAAAATAACTAAAAATAATTTAAATCAGTATGTAGTTGAAAGTGTCAATTTTAGAACCACATTCTATAAAGATTTCAAAAAGTTATATGATGATGGCTTTATTGATTGGAAAAGAAAATTCATATATCATTTTAATGGTATAAGAATAGATAGTAAAATTCGTTATAGTGAATATATGCCATTTAAAAAAGTATATGAGCATTTAAAAAGATTAAGTGATTGCTATGATGTTGCTTTTTATAAAGGAACATATCACAAAGATACAGAAAGAGTCGATATGCTACCTTTAAAGAAAGGCGAAGTAATTGTAAGAATGTTCCCTACTGAAGAAGATGATTCAAGCAAAGATAAAATTGGTATGGGAATGATATGTGTTAGTGATAGTCCTAATGATATTCACGTAGATTATCATGATTTATTTGAATCAATACCAGAATAAATACGAACACGTTTTGTTTACGAAGTAAATGAAAGTGGGAAAAGTATTTATTTTGGAACTTTATGAAGTTTTAACCATTACGAAGTTTTGGTTATTACGAAATAAAGTAAACGGATTCTAAGGTGTTAAACCTTAGCCAACTGGATATTTTGTATGGAACGTACAAAATTCCTAGGGGGTTAGAAATTTTGGATGACCAAAATGGCCACTCTAGTGGTCACTTCTAGAAAGGAGGAAAACTTTTGTCAGAACTTGCTTATTCATTACATTTAGGTAGTGATAAAAATAGAAAAAATATATCTAAACAAAATGGTAAAAATAATTTAAGTGGAACAACATCTTTACCTAATAATGCTATTCAAAATGTAAGACAATTATCAAAAGTAGATAAACATAATTATAGAAAATATGATGATAATCAAGAACTAATAGAAATAGTTAGAGGTACTTCTTCTCCACTTGATGATGTAAAAGAATTATATTTAAGTGAGTTTGAAGAAGCAAGATTAGAATACAATTCAAAGCAATCTAGACCTAGTCGTATGATTGATAATTATTTTGATAATGTATCTAACAACGAGAAAAAGGATCTTGCTTGTGAAATAATACTGGAACTTGGAGATAAAGAATATTGGGATACTAAAGATGAAAACTTTAAAAAGAAAATGTCAGAAGTTTATAAAAAACAAGTTGATGATTTAGAAATGCTTGTTCCTAATTTTAAAGTAGCTAGTGCTATAATTCATTATGATGAAACAAGTCCACACTTACATATTGTAGGTGTTCCAATTAAATATAAGAATAAAAATGGTATGGAAAAACAAGTTGGTAAATCTGATGTATTTACTAAAGAATCTTTAATACGATTACAAGATAAAATGAGAACTTTATGTATTGAAGAATTTAATCAAGTATATAGTTTAGATTCAACTTTAAAACAAAAGCAAAAAGGTAGAAATAGAGATATTCATGTATCTGATATGAATAACTATATAGAAATGAAAAAACAAATTGAAAGGA
>OIZT01001136.1_pt1 | contig 13023 bp, 8 predicted proteins | sample 1588611 | NCBI WGS metagenome assembly OIZT01 (sample SAMN03283278) | human gut metagenome | biome: human-associated habitat; material: feces | host: Homo sapiens | place: Peru | collected 2012
CAAAATCTTCCAAATACCCGCTGAAAATCAATGGGTTGGAGAAGTGAACGCTTACGTTTTCATTATCGCAGTCCTATATTTATTTAATAGTTGGGGCGGGAGAGAATGCATGTACTATATCCCTTCGGAGAAGTTATACATAAGCGTTTGCTTATCACCTATTTCCAACAACTATTATCTTTTCTTCAACAAAGATCACATCTCGGGTCCAACTACTGCGACCAATTGGATAAGATGCAAGAATTATGGCAGGAATCAGTTCCTTACATTACAGTTTGTCCCGACTGCTCCTGACTATGTCTATAATTGGATGCATAGGAGTTTTCCCGCTCAAGGGTTCAGCAAAAAGCCAAATGGTTCGAATATCATCTATATTCAAGGCGGAGTGGATGCGATAACAAAAGTTCATAGTGAATCGTTAAGATTTATGCTGTTTCATTCTGTTGAGAATTGGTCAGGCCCACGAGAGTTCCCTGAATATAATATAGGGGATTCTCCTAATTACAATAATCCGGATTTCGAGTTACTAATGTACGATGACAGGTCGCCATATAACACTATCAATATTATCAAATTGACACCGATATGGAGTAAAAGGTTATCAAAAACAGGTTGGATCCGTAAAGTTTTTCGAAATGAATGGAATCATTGTAAATAACGATCATAGTGGTAGAAGTTGTGCCAACCAGACGATGATCCTTTCGGCAGGCAACGGGCTGAGCGCCTCCAACACGGTAAGTTATGCGTATGACAGTATCGGCAGGCTTGGCTTGAACCCCAGTTACAATCATCTGAACCTTGCAGGTGAGATCGGTGCCGCTTCCGGAGACCAGCTTCACTACACGCACGTCTATGACGGCACGAAGCTGCGCGCCGTTATAGACGGCGACACCGGTACTGTCGTCGAGACCAGCGACTACTACCCGTTTGGAAAGCGGATTCAGGTGACTGCTCCGGTCTCCGAACCCGTTGGAGGGTCACAACATGCCTCGGAGCCAGCCGTCGCCCCGGTAGCCCCGGCAACCTCGGTGGCCTCCACATCCTCCCCGAACCGCCGGCGCTTCTCTGGCAAGGAGGATCAGTCGTTCCTCGGCGCCAGCATCCCTCTCCTCGACTTCGGCGCCAGGATGTACAACCCGGCCATCGCCCGCTGGACCGCCGCCGACCCTCTGCCCGAGAAGTACTACGGCATCAGCCCGTATGTCTACTGTGCTAATAATCCTATATTGTTTACGGATATAGCGGGGAATAGTTATTCTGAATTTGATGTAGAAGGCAATTATAAGCGAACAGTAGATGATAATTGGTGGCACAACCTATGGCATGGACGAACTGGTCGAATTGTAAATGATCAGAATGAAGTTATCCTGTCGTTTAAGTTTGCTGATCCAAAAAACGATGTAAAGGACCTTAAGAATGGTACTTTGCAAAAAATACAATTCGTTGAGGAAAAGGACGTTGTCTCAGTGCTTTCTAAGGCTGGAGTTTTTGACGAGAAGAATAAAACGGCCAATAACACATTACTGGACAGATACTCGTATGTTTTACATGAAGGGAAAGGTGGCCATAAAATGGACTTTTCATATAATGCAATTCCTGATCAATATGAAGGTGTTTCCACGGATCCTTTGGATGCCCCAAGTCCGGTATTATTTTTGATTGATGGAGTGGCACATAACCACATGAATTTTGGCAATTTCTTATTTGGGGCCGGAGGAAAAGCGTTAGGGCTTACATCTTTTGAATTAAGAATGGGAGCGCAGTTTAATAGTATTTTCAATCCAGGTTCTAATAATTATAAACCACAGTTCGATTCTAATGATGATCAGTTTTCTATTAGAATGGGAGTGCGCCATGCCAGACAGCATCATTATAAAGAGATGTACTATAGGGCATATTCACAGAAACCATATTAGTTATGTCAAGCGTTTATAAATGTGGTAAGGCTTTTGTCACAACTGTCTTATCAATTGTTATAGTCGTTTTACTTGTAAGAACTGTAAATCACCAAAAGAGAGAGGCTTTTGTTCATGATCTGATCAGAAGGCTTGACACGACGGAGTCTCCGTTTCCGAAGAACACAGTCGTTTTTGTGCGAAGCGGGAACATGAGTGAGATTACTGTCTTTGTCAAATCTCAGAACTATGACAACAATCATTCTGGTTATTACATAGTAGATATAAATCGGCATGATCATTCCATATTGACAACAGAAGGATGGACATTGGGTACTTCAACATCAATGGAAGACACAAGCGCCCTTCAAAATATAGCAATGCAATTTAGCAAATATTGCGTGCCCAGGATTGATGTAGATCTTGCAGGGAACATTATGGTGTATTTGGATGACGTTGAAACGTTAGGACTTATAAAAGTCTTAGACATAAACTATATTCATATCGGAGACAAGACATTGAGCCATATGGATGGTAATTGGTACAAATGCAGATAGAAGAACCATACAATGGTGGAAGAATACATTCAAAATAGTTGTGCGGCAATGAGAGAAGATATGGAAATCTAATCGTGTTGCCGGGGAACGATACACCTTAATTATTATCTGGGTGATGGCCTGCTCGAAACCTTCGTGCGGATAGGCAATGAGTCTGTGATAGCGGAGGCGACCGAACATAAACGCCTGGTGTTGAAAGGACACAACTCATCGTTTGACGTGCGTCCGAGCGGTGAGTCATTTGATGACTATGCCTTCACCAAATTGCGCGGCCGCTACTATGCATGGAATGGCCTGAGTTTTGACAACAAATATTATCGTTCGTTCGGTTTGGTTGACAGCAAAGGCATCCTGACAAACACGGGATTTTTGATGGCGGATGAGTGTCCATTACGCCAAAGCCGTGTGTTCTGCACAAGATGGAACGGCAAGACTAAAGCGGGAGGGACTATTGACGCGCTGGACAGCACAGAGATAACAGGCAGCATAGTCTCACTATTGGAAGACACAATGTCGTTTGTCCGTCGCAACATTCGCACCCTGTGGTACAAAGAACCTATGCAGCGCATAGAAATTTCGGAATATGTTGAACGCAGCGTGATGGAAGCGGTAACGAACGCATCTTGCTCATCGTGACTACCTGATTCAAGGCAGTGAGGTACACGTGGACATGTTTGATGACCGTTTGGTGATATATTCTCCGGGTTCTATGCCGGAAGGACGCTACATTCAGGAAAGAATATAGAGGAAATCCATTCCGTGAGACGAAATCCTGTAATAGCGGATGTATTTGCCCAACTGGGATATATGGAGCGCAAAGGTTCAGGTATGGGAAAGATCATCAATCCAATCACAAAGCTCTGCCATACTTCAATGAAAGGATGCTTCCGTCATTTTTTTCTCTGACAGAGCCCAGTTCACCATTACGTCCCCGAATATCATAGAGGTCTGGAGAGAGGAACATCCTGATGCGAAACGGACGTTGTTGAGGATATTCAAGGTGGCACCCAAGTTGGCACCCAAGTTGGCGCTCAAGTAGATGACTTGGATAAATGGATAGAATGTCAAGTGGCTGCTTATCCTGAAATTACGACCGAAGAGTTGGTTTCTCTGTCAAAGAAAGGAATAAGAACAATCAAACGTCACATTGCCAAAATGCCCCATATAAGATATGTTGGGAGTGGCTACAGTGGACATTGGGAAGTGAATGAGGAAGAGAAAGATCTGTAAAGCAAGTAATTATGGCAGACAATCGGTGATCCCTCGTAAACTTCAAGGATGAGTATTCCGCATAGTGGTCGAAAAATTTTCCCCCAATAACCTTTGAAAATCCACCTTAAACCACTATCTTTGACCTGAGTCACATAACCGTCTGAATATGAGAAACCTATCGAGAACATTTGTCATAGCCTTGCTGACGGTGCACCTGCCAACCATGGCGCATGCCCAGATGCGCATCGGCGAGGAGCCGGCCCGCCCTTCAACAGACGCATGGGAGGCCGTGAAGTACGGCGAGATCTCGCCTTCCCTGTACACGGGAACCGTGTGCGTGTCCATCCCCGTCTACACCTACGAAGACCCAGACTTCACGCTGCCCGTCTCCCTTGACTATGCCTCCAACGGATGCGTGGCGAACGAGCGTGCCGGGATACTCGGCCACGGATGGACACTTGGTGCGGGCGGGGTGATGACAAGGGAGATACGCGGGATTCCCGACAATGTCGATGAGACGCGCATCCACCACGGCTTTTATTCCACATACCTTCTGTCATCGAGACCGACGGGGCGGGTGATGCACATGGACCACATCCAGCTGCGTCCAGGCACGGCCGGCTTCAACTACGGCAGGGAGACTGTATACAACCCCGGTGTTGTGTACATGGACCTCAGCGATCCAAACAATGAGCGGTACTATGATGCTGAACCAGACATATACCATTTCTCCATACCAGGTTACAGCGGGGCCTTTCACCTCGCCCCCGGAGGGCGCGTCGTCCTGCATGACACTGACGGGAACCCGGCAGACCTCAGGGTCGAGATCGACATAAAAACAAGTGCCACAGCACCGATAAACACTTCTGCCGGAGCAAGCGGTTACCGCTCCTCGGACAGGTTCGTCGGCTTCACGATAACCACACCTGATGGCTACAGATACAGGTTCAACGGCGCCACGGACAATGACGGGCGCTCTCCCGGGAACGACGGGAGCAATCTGGACCTGACATGCGGTTCATGGAACTCTGGGTTTCCGCAACAGATAACGGCATGGAGGCTCAGCTCAATCACCGCCCCTAACGGCAGGAAAGTCAGGTTTGTATATTCAAGAAAGCGCACGGAACGTCTTGCCAGGCCGTCATGCTACGAGGCCGCGGAGACCGCACCCAACGGCAAGGGACAGGTGTTCCTTGAAAACAGCGCCTCCGGCACCTCATATTCGGAGGTCAGCTCCGCACTCCTTGACTCCGTGGTGATTGACGGAGGCGCGGCCATATCGTTCTCCTACGGAACAGGATCCGGCTATGGCGAGACTGTGATGAAGAGCCTTGACGAGGGCACCAGGCTGGAGGGGATCTCTGTGAAGTACAAAGGCCGGACCATCCGCTCGTGTTCGCTCTCGTACACCGCCAACGGGGCGTATCTGGCCTCTGTTACCAAATCCGGTGAGGGCACGTTCGGTCTCAACTATGCCGGCACCGATTACCCTGTCATAGGAACAAATTCAGTGGACCACTGGGGCTACTACAACGGTCGGACCTCGGCTGGAACGTCCTCATTCCTTGACGTCACCGTGACCGACACAAGCACATTCACCGAGACCGTCAAGCCCGGCAATGTCCGTGAGCCCGACGCGTCCAGGGCCGTCACCGGGCTTCTCTCGCGCATGTCCTACCCGACCGGAGGGTGGACAAGGTTCGACTATGAGGCCCATGACTATTCCAGAGCCGTCATGAGGGAGGGATGGAACGACTTCGCACCGGCCGTCGTGGACAGTGTCGGCGTGGCCGGAGGCCTGAGGCTCAAAAGAGTGACCCATTTCGGCTCGAACGGCGACACGCTCGCGTCAAAGAGGTATGAATATGCGCTTCCGGACGGATCGTCCTCCGGGATACTGGCCTACATCCCGAGGTACAAGGTCGTGTACGACGCCTACGGATATGCCCCGTGCAGGTGGGAGGAGTTTGACCAGACATACATGCGGCCGATCCTTGGGCCGATCCATGGCCACACGCGCTCTAACAACCTCACCACATATTCATCCACCCACATCGAGTACGCCTCGGTGACGGAGACGGGGCGTGACGGCGGCCGGACGGTATATCATTTCCGCACCAGCGATGACGTCGGCTGTCTGGACTTCATGCCGTGGACGGAACCGGAGTACGATGACTACATCCTGCATCCGTATCCAAGCCTGGATGCGGCCGCGGCCGCCGTGGCGCCGTCGGTGTCGCTGCAATCCATGCGTGGCAGACTCAAGTCCAGGGAGATGTACGCATCCGGAATAACCTCGCCTGTCTTCACGGAGACCAACCTGTGGGAGGATGTCCCGGGAGTGTATGACACGGTGTACTGCCGCCTCGTGCATTCCTGTGCCAGGACCATGGTGAACACAGGCCGGCCGCGCCTTTCCGTGACGGAGACGTCCGTGTCCGGCACAGACGGGGCTCCTGTCACCGGAAAGGTCCGCCACACCTACAACGCACATGGCCAGAAGGCCTCCGAGTCAAGACTTGACAGCCGCGGCCACTGGATGGCCACAAGATACACCTATGTGACGGACTCCGCGTCCGGCCCGGTCGAGGAGATGATGGCCGGGGCCAACGTCATCAGCCGCCCGACGACGGAAAGCCTTTGGGACGGGACGGAGGAGCTGTCCAGAAAGACATTCTCCTTCTGCCTCCCTTCCTCATCGAACCCGGCCCTCTTCCGTGTCTCTTCCGTGACGGAAACAGACATACGCTCTGGAAGCAGTCTCACGACATCCTACAGCTACGACCGTCTCGGGCATCTTGTGGAGAGGACAGACCCCTACGGGATAAAGACAACCTATGTCTGGGGGTACGGCGGGATGCACCTTGTCGCAGAGATAGTGAACAGTGGGCTTGATGATGTCATGGACATCCCCGGACTCCGGAATATCCACAACGCCCCGCTGTCAGGCGGATTGGGGGACATCGAACAGACACTGAGGGCAAGGGTCCCCGGCGAGACCGAGGTCACCACGTGGGATTACCTTCCGCTTGTCGGGATAATCAAGACCACAGACCCGTCAGGCCGCTCGGTCACCTATGAGTACAACGGAACGGGCAAGCTGAAAAGTGCGCGCGACGATCTCGGAAGGCTGACGGACGCCTACCTTTACTCGACAGACAACAAAAGATAGGAGGGAATATGGAAAAGACCAGACACATCACACTTGCCCTGCCCGCCGTCCTCACGTTCCTGGCATTGGCGGAGTCCAACGCGGGATGCCAGACAGGCCGGATAAGCGTCTATCCGACTGTCGTCGAATGGTCCGCCGACGACATGTCCCCGCAGGAGGTCCGCGTGACAACAGACGGCACATGGGTGTGCGACAGTCTTGAGATTGGCGGATGGCTCAGGCTCAACGGGGCAACCGGCTTTGGCACGACCCTGGTGACCCTTACCCCATTCCGTGTCAACCCGACCGAGGATGACTGGGTGGATGGGGTTGAGTTCCACTGCGACGGGTCAGACAAATCAGCCACGGTGACCGTCATCCGGCGTGGCAGGGTATATTCAGTGACGACGGACAGGGACGCCTTGAGGTGGGAGGCTGACGAGACGGGGGCGAAGACCCTGCGCGTGACGGCCGACTCTGACTGGACGGCCAGAATCCTTGGCTCCGGTTTTTCCGTGGTTCCGGCATCCGGTTCCGGCGACGGGACATTGACCGTGACCCCATCCGGGATCAACCCCGGTCCCGGGGAACGCTCCGCCGAGATCCTTGTCATCAACCACAGGGCACGGGCAACCGTGCTCCTGAGACAGGCCGTGTCCGAGGAAAGACTGGCGATAGACGGCAACTGGACACTCCACAGGACATACACAAAGGGGGACGGCGAGTCGTGCATCCAGGACATCACCTTCCACAACGGACTCGGCTACCCGGAGCAGATCGTCAAGGTCGGGGCGTCACCAGACCGTGGCAGGAACATGGTGACCCCGGTGGTCTATGACCTGATGATGCGTCCGGACGCCAAAGTGTACCTTCCATACGTGTCGTCATCGACAGGCGCGGTGGAGGAACCCACCGGCAGGGTCCTGCTCGATCAGGCGAATTTCTACACAGACCTTTATCAGCGTGACGGTCCCCGTGCCTTCACGGAGACGGAATACGAGCCGTCACCGTTGAGCCGCCCGAAGAAGATGTGGCGCGCCGGCGCCGTGTTCCGCGACAGCCTGCGTTCCGCCGCCGTGGGCCATGGAGGCAACACCTCCGGCGAGGTGCGTCTGCTTGAGGTCAGGCCTGACGGGGCCCTCGTCATAGGCGGCCACTATCAGCCGGGCACGCTCCGCCGCGAGTCGGTGACCGACGAGGACGGATGCGTGACGGTGACCTTCAAGGACAGGCTTGACAGGGTTGTCCTGGTGAGGCGCGTGGATGGCGGTGTCTCCGCCGACACCTATCAGGTCTATGACCCGTGGGGCAACACCGCATGGGTGCTGCAGCCGGAAGGGAGCGCAGCCATGCCGGAGGGGGACGCCGTATGGACAGTCCCGGCCGACGATGACGTGAACGGCTCCACCGCCGCCAGGTTCTGTTTTGTCAAGGTCCATGACGGCTTCGGCAGACGCCTGTCCTCAAAGGTTCCGGGGAAAGCTATCGAGCGTTATGTCTATGACCGCGGCGGACGTGTCGTGATGAGGCAGGACGGCCGTATGCGTGAGGACGGCGGATGGTGGATGACTTACGCCTACGATGCCCTCGGGCGGGAGACATCAAGGGGGCTGATGAGATCCGGAGCATATTCCGGGGAGTCCGGGAGAGCCCACTGGCAGGAGGTGTACGACGGGATCACGGCATCGTCTTCATCAATGGCCCCGCAGCCTGACTCGCTCATCGCGGAGACGGTCTACGGCATCTCATTGTATGACATAAGGTACATCCATCCCGCCACGGTGACATCGTCGGAGGATTATGGCCGCGTCAAGGGCCTGAAGACCTACGAGCGGGTCCGGGAAGTCGGAGGGTCGGCCGCGGATCTGGGCGGATGGGTGGAACGCTCGTTCTACTACGACTCACTCGGGCGTCATGTCCAGACCCTGGAGATGAGCGCCGACTGGAGTCTGCCGTCATCCAGCCTCACGACATACGATTTCAGGGGCAATGTCCTCTCCTCGGAGGAAAGGCACTGGCACTCCTCAAACAGCGTCGAGGATGCCCTTGTCTCGGAATTCACCTACGATGAACGAGACAGGATCCTCAGCGAGTCCCATGCTTTGAACGGAGTGTCCTTTGGTCGGATTGTCTACACATACGATGCTTTGGGGCGATTGATAAGGAGGAAGTCCGGCACCGGATTCCACCCCGTGACCGAAACCCTCACCTATGACATCCGGGGCTGGCTGACAGGAAAGTCCAGTGACATCTTCAGCGAGTCGTTGAGGTACACGGCCCCGCAAAGGCCGGGGACCGCCCCGGCCTTCACAGGCGACATCTCCGAATGGGGCTGGAACAACGGCGGCGGGGACGAGACCTACGCCTTCTCGTATGACAGTTTCGGCAGACTGACGGACTCCAGGCTGTTTGTCGGCGACGCGTCGTCCATGTCCGGCATCTTCTCCGAGCGCGGCGTCGCCTATGACCGCAACGGCAACATCCTGTCGATGACCCGCCTTCTGGACGCGGCCTCCGCCCACGAGTCCCTGTCGTTCTCCTACGAGGGCAACCGTCTGTCGGCGGTCTCCGGATCTGAGCCTTACGCCCATGACGCTTCCGGCAACCTCACCCGCGACGGCCGCAACGGTCTGGACATCTCGTACGACATGCTCGGCAAGACGTCATCCGTCAGCAAGGACGGCTCCCTTCTGGGCAGCTATACGTTCCTTGCGGACGGGACGAAGCGCTCAGCCCTGAAGGCTGACGGCACCGGCCATGTCTATGCCGGCTCGATGGTTTACACCCGCGACGCCTCCGGTGCCCTGTCCCTGGAGTGCGTCCTGACCGATGGCGGACGCCTTGCTGTGGACCATAGTCCGGACGGCGACGTGTCATACCGCCCTCTGGTCCACGTCACCGACCACCTCGGCAGCGTCCGCGCCGTGGTGGACGCTTCCACCGGAGCCGTCATCGAGCGGAACGACTACCTCCCGTTCGGTCTGCGCCGCCCCGCCACCAACGCCGCCACCGGAACGGCCGCCGGCTCAGAGACGGACCCTAACCGCTGGCTCTTCTCCGGCAAGGAGTCCCAGTCCTTCCTCAGCGCAAGCGTCCCGCTCCTCGACTTCGGCGCCCGAATGTACGACCCGACCACCGCCCGCTGGACCGCCAGCGACCCGCTGGCGGAGAGTTTCCAAAGCATAAGCCCGTATGTCTATTGTCTCGGAAATCCAGTGAGCCACATAGACGATGACGGCCAGATGCCTCAGGTGGTTGTCGGTGCCCTCATAGGTGCTGCCGTCGGAGGAATAATTGCAGTCGTGGAAGGGAAGAGTTGGCGAGAAATCGGTGGCGCAGTAGTGGGCGGAGCCGTTGAGGGCGCATTGGTTTCTGTGACTGGTGGAATGTCCTTGTTAGGCTCTAAGGCGGCAGCTTCTGCTCTATCTGCTGGTGTAGCAAGTGCTGTGGGAAGTACGACTAACCAACTTGTTGGAGAAGGTAGTGTTGATGCGAAGCAAGTTGCGTCCGATGCAAAAACAGGTCTCATTTTTGGAGGAATAGGGAAAATGGCTTTCAGCAAAGGAACGAAATATGTGGGAGAGAAAATTGCCATTGAAGCGCAACAAAAATATTCCTCGAAGGCCGTAAGATCCTCGGTTGAGAAAGAAGTAAAGAAAGAGATGAGCGTGTCAGGCATAAACACGGGAGGAAAATCCGGAGCGAAGAAGGTCAAGCGTGAGGTTGAGAATCGCCTTGCTAATCAAAGGGATTTTGAGTTCTCCATAGCAAATGCGATAAAGGATACGAAAGTCGGCGATGTTGCAAATGATGTGGCTGCCCATAAAGTCAGTCTTTTGATATATAATAAAGAAGAATGAAACCATATATTATTGACGATCGCAACATATTCATAGCTGAAATAGTGCCTATTGTTTTATGTATTGGACTGTTTTCCATTTATATGACAATGCTAGAATATAAAGGTCTCGTGGTTACGATTATTTTGGGGGTGATGACGGCCAAAATAGTCATATCCAACATTATCGTGTCCATAAGGCACTTGAGAAGATATCTTATGACGAAAAAGCCACATATGCGTATAGACAATGAGGGCATATTCATAGATATCAATGACATGTGTGAGACTGTTCGATGGGAACAGGTGAAGGAAATAGATATATGTCGTTATAAGGAAAGTCGCGAGATCAAAGATTTGTGTCTTTACATTTATCTTGAGGATTGCCATATAATATTCGGATTGGAAAGATATCTTGATGGCATCAATCTTTTCGCGCTTCGCCGCGCCTGTCGTCATTTCTCAAACAGACCGGGAATAGTGAAAAAACGGAGTTTGATTATAATTTAATAGCGCCCTGACAACATAAACCCAAATAAAGATGGAAGCATTTGTGATAACAGAAAAGGATCTGATAAAACACTATCTTTAAAGATTCTCATATTCACCATGGTGGTTTTAGCATTGATAGTTATGTTCCCATCTGTAATAGACAAGATGTTTAGTGATCTGAAGTCCTTTATAATGTTTTTTGTTTTCTTTATTTTGATATTATTATCGCTTGTCTATAGGTTGATTAAACATATTATTAGAGGCAGGAAAGCCGAGAAAGTGTTTTTTAAGGTGGATGAAAAAGGACTTTATTTAAATGATGACCATCCTTGTTTTTTGAAATGGACACAAATTGATAGAATTGAGATTTGCGGAAAACCTAAGGGGGCAAAACATCCATCGTTATATCTCGATGTGTACAGAAAAAAAGATCGTGTCATCGACTTTTATTTAGATGATTATATGGGAAGTATCTCCACATCTGATCTTATTAATGCCATTAATACTTTTTCCGGACGCCCGGACATGGCAAAGATTCGTAAATGGTATGAGTAGATCTTGTTGCAGCACCTATGGTTATGGAGACGACCACATCTTGTCCGGCAGGATGATCTCACCGCCCCTGGTCGCTGAGCTTGTCGAAGCGGCCAGCCCTAACCGCTGGCTCTTCTCCGGCAAGGAGTCCCAGTCCTTCCTCAGCGCAAGCGTCCCGCTCCTCGACTTCGGCGCCCGAATGTACGACCCGACCACCGCCCGCTGGACCGCCGCCGACCCGCTGTCCGAGAAGTATTACGGCATCAGCCCGTATGCCTACTGCGTGAATAGCCCTATGACGTACGTGGATTCGGATGGGCGAATTATTCATTTAGCCAACAATTATGCAGGAGGAATTGAGAACATTGCAAGAATCTCGGTCACAAGTTTAGGGAGTCAGGTTATTAGTCATCTTATACAGAGTAATGATGTTTATACTTTAAATTCAAAGTTATTTACTACAGATAGTGGGTATGATTCTAATAATCTGAATATTAATTATGTCGGTAATCCTTGGCGTAGGGGGCTTCCTGTAGATGGTGGCTCTTTTAATTCAATGCTTGCAATGGGGCATGAATTATTTCACGCTTACGATCATAGCAACAGGTTGTTCAATTCATCAAATGCAGCATATCGTAAAGATATTATTGAGCCACGTGCCGTGAGTTTTGCTAATTATCTCAGGCAATCCTATTCTTTATTACCATTGAGGGAGCGATATGGTAATATAAAGGGAAATTTCCATCAATTTGCAGGAAACGAGTCAATTTCTGACTTTACAAAACTTGGAAATAATCAAGATAAAACAAGTTATGGTTTTAGTTATACAAAGACAACGACAATAGTTGAGTCTTATAAATCTTTTCTAGGTATTAAGATTCCAGATAAGACAAGGAAAGAAACGATCTCTTACTATATGATTGTGTCCAGAGATAAAAATAACAATGTGTCTGTTCATACTTATTCAGATGAGAATGAGTATAAAAAAGTTGCTTCAAATTGGTAATTTATGGATAATGCTAAAACAAAGACAATCATAGAGTTATTAACCTTGATGGCAAGTGTGTTACTATTGTCGGATTCTATTCGTATGTTTATTCTCTACCATTATTCAAACTATGTTTTCTTATTTCAGTTTCCAGATATAATGTTGCTGAGAAATGTAGTATTTGGTAGTTGTGGGATAATCATATCGATCCTTTCGTATAAAGGTTGGATTAGATATAAGAGATTCATATTCCTATTATTTACAATATGCCTTGGAGTATTATTAAATTTATTATATGCGTAAGATAGTATTCTTCTTATCAATAGTATTGTGTGGTCAGATGTGTGGCAACCATA
>OIZT01001140.1_pt1 | contig 13002 bp, 5 predicted proteins | sample 1588611 | NCBI WGS metagenome assembly OIZT01 (sample SAMN03283278) | human gut metagenome | biome: human-associated habitat; material: feces | host: Homo sapiens | place: Peru | collected 2012
CGCCCCGCCGTCGCATTTCGTGCAGTTCGGCCACGGCAGCTCCTCGGTTGAGGGCTCCGAGGCCGAGCGGCTGAGGGCCTTCGCCCGCGGCGTGCGCGGCGAGAGGCTCTCCCTTGTCGCGGAGGCCAGCACGCCGGGCGGCGAGGAGTACAACGTCAGGCTCTCCGAGCGCCGCCTCCGCCGCGTGGTCGAGATCCTCGTCAGCGAGGGCCTCTCCGCGGGCGACCTGCGTCCCGCCACCGCCATCGGTGCGCGGAACGGCAAGGACTCGGCAGAGGGGAGGAGAGTGACCATCACCGTGGTCAAGGAGTAAAGAGTAAGAAGTAACACAGTAATAATATCAACGCCCACGCCCCGGCAGCGTTCCCTCCCCCTGCGGAGGGTCAAGGAGGGGCCCAAAGACTCATGAAACGTATAAAATTAATTCCGCTCGCCATCACCATGCTGCTGGCGGTGCCCGCGTTCCTGACCTCATGCCAGGAGGACGCGCCGGAGATCAACTACACGATGAGCGTGTCAGTGATCAACGACTTCACCAAGGTTGTGGAGGCCATCGACAGGGGCGCCCTCAAGAACGAGGAGGCCATCGCGAAACTCGCTGACGCCATCGACAGGATGAGCTCCGACCAGCAGGCCAAGCTGCAGGCCATCCGTGACGTCCTCGTCTCGGCCAACACCACCCTGGAGACCAGGCTCGTCGCCCTCGAGGCGGCGCTCAAGGCTCAGACGCTGTCCATGGAGGGGAAGCTTGACCTGATCAGGGGCGTCCTCGCCGACCAGAACGCCACCCTGGAGACCAGGCTCGCGGCCATCGACGCCGCGATGAGGGCTCAGACGCTGTCGCTGGAGGGCAAGCTGGACCTGCTCACCGCCGCGGTCGACAACCAGACCCTCAAGCAGGAGGAGCTGGCGGAGAAGCTTGTCACCGCCATCGACAACCTCGGCGAGGGCCTTGGGGAGAAGCTGGACCAGATCAAGGGCGTCCTCGACGACCAGAACACCACCCTCAAGACCAAGCTGGAGGCCATCGAGGCCGCGATCAAGGCGCAGACGCTGTCGCTGGAGGGCAAGCTTGACCTCCTGGAGGCTGCCGTCAAGGCCCTGCCGGACTACAGCTTACGGCTCGAAGCCATCAGCACGGCCATCGCCAACCTGCCTGACTACGGCGACAAGCTCTCCGCCATCGAGGCCGCCGTCAAGGGAATGCCTGACTACGGCGAGAAGCTCTCCGCCATCGTGGCGTCCCTCAATGCGATCAAGGACCAGGCCGAGGCTCTCGGCACCGGCCAGACCTCCATCGCCTCGAAGATAGCCGGCGTGACCGACGCCATCAACGACCTCGTCGCCGAAGTGAACAGCGGCAACACCAGCGCCGCCGCGGCCCTCGCGCAGATCATCCAGAAGCTCGAGGACCTCAAGGGCAGCATCGGCGGAGGCGGCACGACCCCGTCCCCTGTCGAATATGTTGACCTCGGCCTTCCGAGCGGCCTGAAGTGGGCCAAATGCAACCTCGGCGCGTCGAAGCCGTCCGAGTCGGGCGACTACTACGCCTGGGGCGAGACCGCGCCTAAGGCGAAATACAATTTGACAACCTACAAGTGGATGCAGGCCGGCCAGTCCGAATGGAAATACATCACGAAGTACACCTTCGCCGACGGCGAGACCGGGGCCATCTGGTATGACTCCTCAGGCAACTTCATCGGCGACAACAAGACCGTTCTCGACGCGGCCGACGACGCCGCCACACAGCAGCTCGGCTCGCCGTGGCGCATGCCGACCGAAGATGAATTCAAGGAACTTAGAAAGAACTGCACCGTGATCAGGACCACACAGGGCGGCGTGGAAGGCTATCAGGTGGACGGCCCGAACGGCAACGCCATCTTCCTGCCTGCCGCCGGCTACTACAAAGGTACCATGAGATATGAACGCAGTAAGGGTTACTACTGGTCGAGTTCGCTCGACACGGACTTAAGCTTCTTCGCCCGCAGCTACTACGCCTGCGGCCTCCACTTCGAGTCGGGCGGTTACTTCGGGTACAACTCCTTCCGTGAGTACGGGTACTCGGTGCGTCCCGTTCGCCCATAAATTTGTCCTGCCCCCCGCGGGCATGACGCAATAGAATCAATCTGACTCCCTTCCCGCCAGCCCCGCCGCTGGCGGGATTTATTCATGTTCGTCCGGCACGAACACACTCTAAAGGGTGCAAGTCCCCAAACCGCCCTGATACGATGTGGCATAAAGCCATCTTGGGCAGGAATCTACGGCGACAGCAGCAAGGAATATCGGGCAAATGCGGAAGGTATAATGCACCATGCCGCGTCCAATGATAAACTCCGTGCCGCCGGCCATCCTTGTCTGATGGACTACTATGTCAGATTGCACGTAAGATAAGGAACCACCGTATGCGGAACCGCATGTACGGTGGTGTGAGAGGTCGGAAAACGAAAGTAGGAAGAAAACCACTTCGTTTTCCTCCTGCTCGATGTTATTTACTGAAGTTTATTTCTTTGACAATCCGCTTCAGTCCTGCGTATTTGTCAAGGACCCACATCACGTAGCGGATGTCCGTGTTGATGCATTTGTTGTAGCCCTGGGTGTAGGACGCGTCGCTGGCGAGTGATTCGAGATTGCCGTCAAAGGCCAATCCGATGAGCTCGCCTTTCGCGTTTAGCACAGGACTGCCGGAGTTTCCACCGGTGATGTCGTTGTCCGTCATGAAGTCCACGATCATCGTGCGTTTTCCGTTAACCTTGACTCCCCATCGTCCCCACCGACCTTTTTCCAGAAGGCTTTTCTGCCTTTCCGTAAGGATGTAGTCATGGTCAGCAGGATTGTATTTCTGGAGTATTCCCTTCGGAGTGGTGTACCAGTCATAGATGATGCCGTCATTCGGCTGGAGACCGCCAACGGTTCCGTAAGTGATTCTCATTGTGGAATTCGCGTCAGGGTACTGCTCGATGTCCTTATGAAGCCTCATCCAGTAGAGCGCCTTTTTATATTCCTTTTCAAGGTGGGAAACATCCTGCATTTTCTTGGCTTGGCCGTTCCTGTTGTTGAAGGTCATTATCGGGGTGTCGGTCAGGAACAGTCTGAGCGGATCTTTCTTTACATCGTCGATTGACTGGATGTCTTCGATCCGCTTTGCGGAAGAGATCACGCTCTTGTTCCAAAGATATTCAGCCATGGCTTTGTAGTCATTCCCGAAACGGTCCTGCATCTTGCTTTGGTACTTCCCGAAATAGTATGACTCCAGATTGTCGAAATATTCCTTGCAGGCATATTCAAGAAGTTCTTTTTCCACTCTGGCATCAGTGGCGGCGGCTCCTTCCCTCAGCGCTTCCTTGGCTTTTTCCACGGTTGAGGTGTTTCCCGCGCGGAGAAGGTAGCGGCTGATGTATGTTCCACGGAATATGGTCTCGCGGAAAAAGACCTTGTCCTTCTCGATGCTTTCTGTCAGTGAATATGCTTCCTTTAGATCCGGAATCAGATTCTCCCACATCGCCCTGCGGTTGGCCGCCGCGTTGATCCATCTCTGCATCTCACGCTCCTGTGCGACCTTTTCGTCCTTGACCCAGAACCTCTTGAAGCATCGGACCATACCCTCATTGTTCTCCTGCACATTACTCAGCGAGAAGAACCAGTCCGAGTATTTCATCCTGACCTGCGGATCGGCATCCATCCACTTGCGGATGATGCCCATCTGCCCGCCACGGATCGCGTTTGACACCGGGAGGCTGACTTTTTCCTGATAGTTTATCTCTGCGGATGAGGAGTATCTGTTCGTCCTTCCCGGGTAACCGATCACCATGGTGAACGACCCGGGATAGTACCCGGCGCGGGAGACTTTCAGGCTTTTTTCCCTTGTCACTGGCTTCCCGTCCTCGTATATCCTGTAGATCGTGAAGTCACAGTTGTGGCGAGGCCAGGTCCAATTGTCTTGATTCCCTCCGAAGTAGCCTATGCTCTGCGGAGGAGCGGCGACGAGCCTGAGGTCGGTATAGACCTTGTAAACGGACATATAGTACTTTTCTCCGGCCCACATGCTGCTCAGGATGCACTCCAGTCCCGTGGCCTTGTTGTACCGTTTCTCCATCATCGCGCTGATCTTCCTCATTCCGCACGGCTTGCCGGCGGAGCGGAGTTCCTTGGTAAGCCCCTTGACTTCCTCTGTGACATCGAATACCCTTTTCAGGAAGAAGACCTTCTCTCCTTCAACAGGGATCTCCTGCTCGCTTGTCATCGCCCAGAACCCGTCCTCCAGATAGTTGTGCTCAGGGGTACTGAGCTTCGCGATGTTCGAATACGCGCAGTGATGGTTGGTGATGATCAGGCCATGGTCGGAGATCACGCTTCCGGTACAGTAGAATCCGATTGACACGACCGCGTCCGCCACCGCCGTTCCGGGAGCCTCGTCATTGTAGATCTCATTGGCCGCCAGCCTGAGCCCGCGCGCCCTCATGTTCTTCTCCAGCGCCTCGTTGATGTCCTGAATCATCCACATCCCCTCATCGGCAAAAGCCGTGGCGCCGAACATCAGCGCCACAGCCGTCATAATCAGTCTTCCTGCTTTCATCAAAAGTCTATTCTTCTGTGTAAATGGTTGTAAGGACGTTCTTTCCGGTCAGTTTTCCGGCCACCTTGCGTACATCCTCAGCGGTGACGCTGCCGTAGGCGGCCACCTTGTCGATGTTCGGATCTATTCCATTCCTTACATAGTTCATCACCTGAGAGTTCCTGTGAGGCATCGACATAGCTTTCTTTGCCTTGGACTCAGTCTCGTTCTTGATCAGCCATTTCCTTGCCTCCTCAAGTTCTTTCTCGGTAGGGCCGCCGGAGCAAAACTCTGACACGATGTCGTCAAGGTCTCCGACCAGAACCTCATAAAGATCAGGTCTTGTCTTGAACGTGATCTCGGACTCGCTTCTGCCTTTCTCCCTGACGCTCACATAGGAGTTGAACCTGATGGTGTACGTTCCTCCACGGTTCTCACGGATCTGATTCAGAAGCCTCTGGGACAGAATGTAGTCCACAAAATCAACGGCGGCCAGATTCTTAGGGGTCGGCTTTACCTTCGAGGAGAACATTCTGGTCACGATCGTGTAAGGGTTGATCTCTTTCTTGCCTGTCATTGAATATACCTGCGTACCCTTGAATGCCGGTATGCGTTCCCTAACTTTTGCTTTAGTGAAGGTCTTGCCGTCTGTTGGAATCGTGGCGATGTACTTGCGGACATATTCCTTGATCGTTGTCTCGTCGAGGTTGCTGGCTATAAAGAGCGTCATTCCTGCGGCGGGATTGAACTCCCTGCTGTAGATCTCTTCAGCCAGATCCATATCCACGCCATCCACGGCGGCGGAGTCAATGTCCACCGACCACGGATGGTTGCCGTAGATGATCGAGTCACAGGCTTCGCTGAACCTGACGGCATCTTTTTTCGGCTCGCTGAGTGATTCGAGTTTCTTGTCCTTCATCTGCTGCAGAACCTTGGCCTGAGGCAGGAACGGGTCTGTCACCGTAAGTGCGGCGATACGGAAGGCGTTCTCCGCCTTCTTCGCAGGAGCTGTCGTGAATATGCCCGCGAACCTGTCGCTTATCCTGAGTGAGCGGGAAATCCCACCGCATTCCGGCATCTTTCCGATCTCATCCGCGGTCGCTCCACGGAATCCGGCGTTGGCCCTGATGAACTCCCCGGCGAAAAGCGAGGATGCGAACCTGTCCTGAGGGAGGGCGTTGTAGCCTGAGTCAAAGTAAACGAGCAGGGAGAGGTCCGGGGTCACTTTGGTGTCCTTCACGGCGGTCCAGTAAACCTTGGCTCCGTTGCTGAGGATCCATTCCTTCGTCCCGTCCAGCCCTTTGACGTTGTTTTCCTTTACTATACTTCCTTCAGGGTTGTTGATCGTGAGGTCAATCTTGTTGAATGTCAGGAAATTCGGCATGACCTCACGTGCCCTGACCTGATCGAGCCTGGCTTTGGTGTCCTCCAAGGACGGAACCTTGGCCAAATCCTTAGGATTGGCGAACCAGGAATATATCTTGTCGCTCTCGGAGAAAACTTTGGCAACGTATGGCTTGACATCCTCCAGAGAGATGTCCTTGAGGATTCTGTTCTGGATTCCGTGCAGCGTGGCCGGATCGGTGAGCGCGGCCCCGCTGACGAAATTATTGTGGCAGACTCCCACAAAGTCTTCATTACGAAGTGATTCGGCCTTCTTCGGCCTGTCGAGATGGTAGCGCTTCCTGACCAGCATCTTCGCGGCCTCGATCTCGTCTTGCGAGACACCATATTCAATCATCGATTTCTCGTTTCCAGCGTAGAAGTCGATGAGGTCCAGCAGGTTGCCGTCCTTTTTGCCAAGGATTGTGTAAAGATCCACATAGTAGTCGCTGGACTCGGCATAGTTCACCATCACCGCTGACTTGGCCTCGGCTTTCCCGGTGCGCACCTGCTCCTTCATCCTTTCGGTCATAATGTTGGCCAGAATGTCACGGATGTAAAGATCCTTGTAGAACGCCTCTGTGCTTCGTACCTCACGGGCCGGGTAAGGCATCCTGTAGAAAACCTTGAGGGCGGTGAAGCTCAGTGTGGAATCGATCAGGTTCTCGAAGATCGGACCGTCAGCCTTCGGTGCGAGGTAGACCTCCTTCGGAGTCGGGTTCACGGCCTTTGGAATGTCAGAGAACCGCTTGATGATCTTCTTCTCCATTTGTTCGGCATCAATGTCCCCGACCACTATTATCGCCTGAAGATCAGGACGGTACCATTTGTGATAGAAATTAAGAATATCCTCCCTCTTGAAATTGTTGATTACGTCAAGTGATCCGAGGACGGTTCTCTTTGTCTGTTTCGCTCCCTGATAGACAAGATTGGTCTGTGCGGTGAACAAGGTACGGCGCGAGTCGAAGCCTCGTCTCCACTCCTCTCGGATGACCCCTCTTTCGTTGTCAAGTTCGTCCTGCTCGCAGAGGATGTCGCCCGACCAGTCGTGCAGGATAAGCAGCACGGAGTCCACGAACGACTCTCTGGCGACCGGCGCTCCGTCAATGTGGTAGCAGGTCTCGCTCCTGGACGTGAAAGCGTTCACGTTGGCCCCGAAGCGGATGCCGTTTCTCCCAAGGAACTCCAGCATCTCCTTTCCTGGGTAATGCTTGATTCCGTTGAATGCCATATGCTCCAGAAAATGTGCGAGGCCGTTCTGGTTGTCATCCTCCTGAAGCGCACCGACATTGTGCACGATGTAGAAATCCGCCACTCCGGCAGGATTCGCGCTATGCCTGACATAGTAAGTCAGTCCGTTGTCAAGTTTTCCTGTCTTGATCTGTCCGTCCACCGGCAGAGGCTGTGCGGTCAGACTGAGCGCACCCAACGCCAATGTGGCCGACGTGATGAAAAGAGTTTTTAAAAATTGCATCCTATTGTGAATATGATTGTGTTCCTGTAGTTCCCTGTAAGGTATTCCGGATCCGAGGTCAGGCGGTGGTAACTGTCTGCCAGATCCATGAATACGGAATAGTGGCGCCTGCCCGTTTCCTTGACCAGGGTGAAGCGGACGGAGGCTGTCCCCCCCGCCGAGGAGGCGTGGAAATATTCAAAGTTCCTGTTCAGGTAGGTGTCGTTGGTACGCGGGTTCCCGGTCGCGGAGGAGTACTGTCCGTCCTCGTTCTTCAGATCGTCCCCGGCGAACGAATAATCCCCTCCCAAGGTGATGGACAAGAAGTTGTTCCCCATCGGAAAGTTCTTGACCCCAGTCAGGTTGACCGTGTTGCGGGCGATTCTCTGTTTCCTGTAGAAAGGATATGATGTTGCGGTCTGGTTCACACCGAACCTCTCGTAGCCGACAGACAAGGCCCAAGGAACAGGGCTGAAGATGCCCTTGTGACCGTCGGCCTGTCTCTCGATCGAGTAGCGTGCCTTGATTCTGCCCACGGTCTTGTCTCCGACTTCCTGACTTCCGAAGTACTGGATCTCGGAACTCTGCCCAGGTTTGGTTGAGACCCTGTAGGAGTTCTCTTTGTTGAGCGAGGTCATTATGTTCCAGTTTCCGTCAATCCTGTTGTAGAATTTGCCGGTCTTGAAGGTGACCCTGACGCCGAGATCGTACCTCATTCCGTCGTAGTCACAGAACTTCACTGTGCCGCTGCCTTTCTTTCCGAAGTAACCACTTCTGTAGGCCGCTCCCAGATCTATGAAGGTGTTTACCCCGCCGACGCTGAATTCGGCCTGGGCGCTTCCGCCGAAGAACTGGTTGAACATCGGACGCTCAGAGCTGACAGACACGAACCCGTTGTCTCCCTCAACGACCTCTACCTTGCCGAAGCTGGCTCCGTAGTCGATCAGGTAGTAGTACTGCCTGTCAATCGTTCCGAAAAGCTTCTCAAGTACGGTCTCGATGGTCTTGGTGTACCTCAAGCTGACTCCGAAAGCGGCCTTGCCCCTTGGCAGTGAATACTTTGCGCCTAACGACGCATCCAGATCCATCCATTGGTTATACGCCCGCGGATCCTTACGCTTGGCGTAGTCGGCGCTCTGGTAAGAGACCTTCCCGGCAAGCGTGAGCCTGTCGGTCAATGAATATGCCATCGCACCCTCAAGGGTGTATTTCTCCAGAGTCTTCGACCCGGTCGTCGTGTCGGAGTTCTCGACAAAGTTGATCGGATTGTAGTAAGGATCCAGAAGGATAGGCCCTCCCATATCCTTCCCTTTGAAATAACTGTAGTCCACCCGGCCGTAGAAAGTGATCCTGTCGGAGACTTTCATGTAGGAGGCAGCCTCCAGGCCTGGCTTTAGGCAGTCCGGACTCTCGTGTAGGTCAATCAATCCTCCGTTCTTCTTTTCAAGCCAAGCCCTGACGGTGGAGAGCCGGCCTGTTAGGGGCGATGAGATTCCGGCAGGATTGGAAGACCGTATCCACGGGGACGAGTCTGAGAAACGGGAATATTCATCCTTCCACTCTTCTCCGGTCTGTGACCAGGCCGGAAGAGCGGAAAGGATGAACATTCCTAAAAACGATAGGATTCTTGAACCCATGATTTACTTTTTGATGGAAGCGACCTTTCTCTGGTGGAAGTCGTTCTTTGAATTGTTTGTGTCCTTGTAGATGATGTGCGCACCCTTGGCGATCGATGCCTCGGCGTCGATTCCTGAAGGGTCAGTGGAACCGCCCTCTTCGGCCTCGGTGCCGCCGGCATAGTTGTAGACCAGTTTACCCTCGTTCTCGGCGAGAGCCTCGGTGGCTTCCTTGTCAACATTTCTGTAGACGGTGAAGCCTTTTTTGCCCGTGAAACATATGTAGCCGGCGTCAACGCTGTCAAGAAGCCTCTTGTTGGACTTCTGGAGATTGGCGTTGTCAAAGACCTCTACACCGTCCTTTATCCACTTCACAGGGATCTTGGCGCAGTTGAAAGCAGGCTTTCCGGTAGGGGACTCTATGTTTTCAGGATTCGTGACGAAATCCTTGGCGCTGGTTCCTTCCGGAGAGAAGATGAAGAAGGCCGGAGATGTCTTGGAGATGCCCCAGGCGGTTCCCATTCCGTAGCAGTAAGTCTTGAGATAGTTGCTTGCAGGGATGGACGCTGAAGGAGCCGGATAATTGCTGGCCATGCTGAAGACCTCAGGGTCGTAGAAGACGTAGTCGACCTTGCTCAGGTCTACCGAGTTGCGGTAGGTCTCCGTATGGTTGATGGCTCCGGTGATGGAGATGACAATCTGTGAGTAAGGTGCGATTCTCACGTTCGTATCGAACCACCAGCATGCGGTCCAAGCCGGAATGTAGTCGGAATAGGTGAGCTTGCCGTCTTTGAGGTAGTTGTTGGTGGCATTGGCATTGGCTGGGTTTCCGATCGCGAACGCGAACTTACTTGCGTCGGCCTCCACAGGAGAATTGTTGTACAGGATGACATATTTGTCCAAGGCGTAGTCCTTCGCGTCCTCGTTGTCCATACAGCCTGCGAAGTACAGCTCCTTGATGATGACCTGGCTTGTTGTGGACTCGGACAGCTCAAGCCTGAAGCTGTTGGTTCCGTTGTCGACTACCGTGACAGCAGGGTTCGTTCCGTTGAATATGCTGGACTCTTTGTAAAGTGTCGCCGAGGCTTCGTAGATTCCGGCCACAAGCTGGAATGTCGCTGTGCCGTTGACTGTTGTTGCCTTGTAGGCTGTAGAGGATGACTTGTCTGTTACGGTCACCTCAATGGCATCCGTGACAGGCTCGTTGCCGATAACGACCTGGATTGTCACATCGTTGATCTTGGCGCTTTCGTCTTTCTTGCAGGCCGTGAATGCGGCGGTCGCGGCAAGAATAATGTAGATGATTCTTTTCATTTGAATTTTGTTTTAATTGTTGGTTTGTTATAGTTCGCCTTAGAATTTCAGCCTTAATGTCAGACCATAATAGAAAGCCGGAATCAGCGTCCCGCCTGTCACAGAGGAATACTGCTGCGACTTCGTGGAGTACACTTGTCCCATGTTCCTGAAGAAGTTGTTGGCGTAGAAGGAGATTGAGGCGATGTCGCCGATTTCCTTCGTCACGCTGAAGTTCGCCGAGAAGAACGGTGAGAGGTAATCCTTCTGGAAGGCGTAGTTGTAGGATGTCCTTTCCACCAGCTTGCAGAGGTTGTCGTAGAGTTCCCTGTCGTTGTCCCTGGCCCAGATGAAATCCTTTAGGAAAGGCTTTGGAGTCGGATCCCAGTAGCTTGAGTAATACTCAGGATAGGTGACCGTCTTGACCCGCCTGTCCATGAATGACGGGTCTTCACTTGGAAGGTAGGAGGAATCATCATCGACAGCATAGGTCCTGACACCTCCGTCGGTCTCGCTGAGGGCTCTGGAGTACTTCAATAGAGAGCCTTCCAGTTTGGCTGAGATGATCATCCTGACCCGAGGAATATGGGTGGTGACAGTCACGTTCATCCTTAGCGTCCTGGACTCGCTTCCGTTGTTTGTCTTGTTGCCCCCGACATACCAACCTATGTACTTGTAAGGAGTGTTGTCGGTCATTCTGATGGTGGTTGGAGAATAAGCCAGGAGGTCCTGATTGACCGTCCTATAGGCGTAGTAGTTGCCGTCAAGGCGGATGTCGGTGTTTATCGGATTGATCCTTTTGAAGTCGATCACCCACTCCAGTCCGTAACGATTGATAGGAGTCCCGCTGTTCGCCGCGTATGTGTGAGGTGTGAGCGACTCCCTTGTGACACCAGTTATGGTCTGTGGCCCGAGTGCCCCGGTCATGTCGGAAACAGTCACGACACCGGTTTTCCGGTCGATGCTGTAAACTCTGTCATTTACCGGAATCGTGCATGACTGAAGCGCTTTCTGATCGGTGTAGTTGTACGTGAACGCTTCGTAGGCCTTGTTCATCGAGAACGCCTTGGCGGTTTTGTTCCAGTACCCGGCCAGGGATATTCTTGTACCCGCAAGGTTTATCTCCATTCCGAGTTCCCCTTGGTGGTTGCGCTGCCAGACAAGGTCAGGGTTGTACTCGATGGTCGCCGGCATTATGTAGTAGGCATAGTAGGCGTTGCCGTCGTCAGCTGTCGGTGGATTGAAGATCTGTATGTCCCTGTAGTTCGGCTGAGGGTATAGGATTGAGAATGAAGGCTGCTTGACGGCCACGCCCCAACTTGCCCTGAAGGCGAGACTCTGCACGAACTTCCCTCTGCGGCCTTTGGCTGAAAACACTGAGTATTTCGCGTTGAATCTTGGCGACAGACTGGTCGTGGTGCCATACTCGGAACCCTTTATGAATGTGTTTTCCGCTCTGAGTCCGGCAATCAGGTTGAGATGTGACTCTTTGCCGATCGGTATGGAGACATTCTCTTCCGCGAACAGGGCGAGGTTGTTCATGAACGGGATCTCGCTATAGTCGTAGGTCCTGTACGTAGGCGCGTTGCTAAGGTCTTCCGAGTGTTCTCCCTTACCTAGGTTGGCGTCCGCATTCCAGTCTGCGCCGAGCTTGATCTTGTTGTTGACCTTCCCGAACTTCTTTGCCCAGTTGCCCTTGAGGGTGAGTTTGTAGGAGAAAGGCTTGTCGTCCAGGAACATTGTGTTGTACCAATAGCCGCGAGGAATCATGATGGCCGCCGCGTCCGGATTAGCGGAGTAGTCCTCGGCCACAAAATAGCCTTCTTCCTTTCCATGCAGGGCCACTGTCCCGGCGGCGCTGGAATACCTTTTCCTGGTCTCGCTGAGTTTGTTGGATCTGACTACCGAGCCTTTGAATTCGAGGTTGGTGATCCATGGTTTGCTCAGAAGCCAGTTCATTTCGACATTTGCCCTTAGCGTGTTGTCCTTTTGTTTCTCGTAAGTGCCGATAAGCAGATCCGGGTCGGCTTTCGTGTCGCTTCCTCCGAGGTTGCCTGTGATTCCGAAGGAAAACCTTATCGGGGTTTCGCTGAACATTCCGTTGTTGAATAGGTTGGAATAGTTCAAAGAGATCTGCTTGCGGTTGTAGGACTCGTACGGCGAGCGGCTGTCTTTCACGGATCGCGTGTATTCGACATTGGCGTTCAGAACACCGCCTGAGACCCCGTTCCGGCTCTGTCCGAGACCGAAGCCTTTGCTGACGGAGAACTGTTTTGTCTTTGGGTTTGTCGTCATTGTCACCAAGTATGGGGCTAGTCCTTTCTTGGTGTTGACCTTGACGATTCCGGCGCCGATGTCACCATATTCAACGGATGGAACTCCGGAAATCACTTCCACGGACTCTACATTGCTCGATGCAATGTTGTTGATTGACGCACCCTTGATCTCTGAGAAGGAGGCGTTGTTCGAAATTCTTACACCATCTACTTCGACAGCGGTGCCGAAGGAGGAGTTGCCAGCCTCGGTCGCCTCTCCGGCCCGGAGATTGAATCTATTGGTGGAGAGAAGGCTTGGATTCGCGGTGGCTCCTCCTGGTAGTAAGCCTCCTATGTCCGCAAGGCTGACCATTTGGACATGATCGAGTGCCGTTCTGTCCATCGTGCGGCTGGTCGTGGCGCTGTTCTCATTTTCTTTCGCGGTCACGA
>OIZT01001141.1_pt1 | contig 12989 bp, 8 predicted proteins | sample 1588611 | NCBI WGS metagenome assembly OIZT01 (sample SAMN03283278) | human gut metagenome | biome: human-associated habitat; material: feces | host: Homo sapiens | place: Peru | collected 2012
TCGTGCCTGAGGACCACATCGTGGGCAAGCCTATCTTCATCTGGTGGAGCCACAGCCCAGATCATCCGGGCTTTTCGGGCATTCGTTGGAATCGCCTCTTCACTTTCGTAGACAATATTAAGTAAAGAAAAAGAAATAAGAATTGAAGACTGCCGTCAAATTCCTAATAGCATTGGTGTTGTCGCTGCTCCTGGCTTGGGCAGTGCGCACCTATGTTTTCACTATCTTCTCGGTGCCTCAGGGTGGGCTTCCGCCCCAGCTGAAGGCAGGCAACCGGGTGATAGTGAACAGGATTGACTGCGAAAATTTCGGGCGTGGCGATGTGGTTGTATTCACCGATACGGTGGTTTACCAGCCCAAGAACCAGCGCCGCAAGCGCGTCTTCGAGTCTCATTTCATAGGCAGGATAGAGAAGCTTCCTGGCGATACGCTGCGCATCGACACCATGCAGTTCGTTATTCCAACCGTATGCTGTAAGCGCTGCGGCTGCAAGGATTGCCGCTTCTATCTCTTGAAGACGCCAACCGGCCAGCAGCTTGTTCATAAGCACCAGATGATAGGCAAAGCCTTTAAGCTGTTCTAGCTCCCTCGCTCCGCTGCTCCTCGCTTCAGCTTGCCGCATCCTGGAGTCCCGCCGGAAGCTTGTCCCCCGTCTGCCCCCGTTCCGAGCGATTCCATCGCTCGTCCCCCTCTTCTTCATCATTAACCCTTCATAACAAAGCAGAAATTGAAAGCCCTTCTTTCTTCCACATATTTCGGCCCCATCCAGTGGTACCAGAAGCTGAACCGCTACGATGAATGCCTGATAGAGCGCCACGAGAGCTTTATCAAGCAAACCTATCGCAACCGTATGGTCATCCCGACCACCAACGGTCCTCTCTCGCTCACCATTCCCACCAATCACGACATCTCCCTGTCGATGAAGGACATCCGCATCTCCGACCACGCCAACTGGCGCCACGTCCACTGGAATGCGCTCCTCTCCGCCTACGGCGAGAGCCCATTCTTCGAGTATTATCAGGACGACATCCGCCCCTTCTACGAGAAGAAATACGAGTTCCTCTTCGATTTCAACATGGAGACTACCGAGAAGATGATAGAGCTCCTCGACATCCGTCCCAAGATTTCAATCACGGAGGAGTATATTTTAAGTGAAGAACGAAAAGTGAAGAGCGGAGAAAGTGAAGAACGAAGAGTGAAGAGCGAAGAAACAACGTTCGGCGGCCAAGGGGAAAGCCAATTCGATAGCATTGCTAATCATAAAGTTCAAAGTTCAAATCTCAAAGTTCAAAGTAAAGAAGTTCAAAGTATAGTTGATTTCCGCGATGCTATTCGCCCAAAGAAGCCGCTTCCTGACGCTGAATTCGCTCCCAAGCGCTATTATCAGGTCTACGGGCAGAAGCACGGTTTCCTGCCGAATATGAGCATCCTGGACCTCCTTTTCAATGAAGGCAACGAGGCGATATTCTACCTATAAATAATAAGGTAGAGTATCGCCTCGCAGTCTTTTACAAAAACAATGTGCTTGGTTCTGTAGTTAGAAGTAGTAACCCAGCTTTGCGCGCAAGCCATTGTGATCGATGCCGAATCTATATTTGCCGTCCCAGCCTGCCGGCTGCTTATAAGCGCTGGAAAAACCGCCAAGATTCACGCCAGCCGACCAGTGCTTGCTGAGCATGTATTCGCATCCCATTTCCGCATAGACGCCAAAGCCGTCTACGGTGGCGAAACTATCGTCTGTGCAGGCGTAGCCAAGGCTCAGCAGCAGATTCCAGATGAAGCGCTTGTTGGTCTTGTAGGCCATTTTGTAACCCGCACCGACGAAATAGTTCATGATCACATCGTTGATGTCATTGCCGCCGTTTCTAGGGATTTTCACCTTGGTTCTGCTGCCCACGCCATTAATGGAGAAGCCGATATAAAAAGGACGGCGGGTGTTCTTCAGTTTCCACAGATGGGCGTATTCCATGGTCACGTCGAAGCCGGTAGGCGTTCTGCCCAGTTTATCGCCGTTGTCCGTAAGAATTTCGTTGCTGAGCCATGAATATCCGCTGCTTACGCTGATGCTGTTGGCTGGCAGATAGCGCTTCTCGTTGTCTGCATCTTCTACCACAACCTTCTTCTCCTGCTCTTGCGCGCAGGCCTTCTGTGAAGGAATTCCACTCAAAAATAGCGCAAATGAGGCGCATGCAGCCAATTTTGCTGCTGATTTTGAATTCATACGTTTTAAAATTTATTGTTAATAATTTGGCAGCAAAGGTATAAAAAAAAACGGAATTCCATAGAACATGCATGAAAAATATATAGAAATGTAACGTTAAAAAAAACTAATCCATAGTTTTCTGCCCCGCAACTCATGGTTTTCTGCCAGGGAAGTCATGGCTTTGCCGATGTGAAATCGTAATATTCGCCCTTCTCTTGTCCTTATTCTAGCGATAAATGATGACCGGCCCTGGTCATCATTTATGACCCGTTAAAGCCCTCATATGGGCTTGTTTAGGCTTTGTTATGCCCAGATGAAGCCTTCGTCTTCGCATTGTCAATCACCCTCATCTCCCGTTCCCCTTTCTCCCCCTCATCAACCGGCCAGAGTTAACAGGTTAACAGTTAACACCCCAAAAATGCATACTCCCCCACCCACACATATATAAAAATAAGTATATATATATTTAATATAATAAGGTACGCAAGGGGGAGGTAGGAAAAAACAGCTGTTAACTGTTAACCCTGTTAACCCCCTCTCTCGTCCTCGTCTTCTTGTCTGTCAGCAGTCTCGTCCTCATTTCTTGTCCCCACACGCCCTGAAAGGGCAGAAGCTCCTAGCCCAGGGCAACGCCCTGGGTTATTATGGGCGCTAGCCTGTCGCCCTGAAAGGGCAAAAGCTTTAAAACTCCTCTTACCCCTGATGCTCTTTTAGGAAATTTAAACAAGTATGCTTGGTGGTTTCATCGAAAAACCGTACTTTTGCGGCTGACTACAACAACATCAAACATAAAAACGACAATGAAGAAACTGAAATTCCATATAGTAGGTCTTACCCACAACGACGTGAAAGGTCATGAGGTAGAATACGCCAGGGAGGCAGAGGGCAGAACCATCTGCCTGGTGCCCGATGACGCCAACCCCTTTGATATGCTGGCTGTGAAGGCTTACGACAAGCAGCTTTTCATCGGCTATGTCTCAGCCCTGGAGGGCGAGGACGTAAGAGCCCTCATCATCGCCCGGAAGGGGAGAAACCTGCGCACCCGATGTCTGGGGAGCAACAGCAAGGAGGGAGCCGATGAGAAGTCGGGACTCCAGCTGATAGTGGAGGCGCGGGTAGACGTCTCCGAGCAGGAGATAGAGCAGGCGCGCAGGGAAATCTATGATGACGCAATCTATGACGACTGGCACTATTCCGGTCCCATCCTGCCCATCGACAAGCTGACCCGATTCAGCGATTGCACCATGATGCTGGAAGGCGTCATCAGCGACATCATCAGCATTCAGGAGCAACTCTCACGGGATGCTGCAGGGGCTTCTCTTGATTCAGATTCCTCTCATGATTCAGATTCCGCTGAAGCCGATAAGAATCCCCTTGATGCCGATTCCCGGGCGGTGCTGGAGGCAGAGCTGCGCGACAACCTGGAAGAGGCTAGGGAGCGGCTCAGCAGCTTCATGGAAATACAGCGAAGCGATTATTCGCGCGAGATGACGCAGACGAGAAACCGCATTCTCAACAACCTCGACCTCATAGACGATGAGGAAATCCATCGCATGGGCGAGCAACTGTATACGGAGATGGGATTCATCACCAGTTCCGCTTATCGTGAGCGTGCAGCCCAGTTTTTCTTCGTAGAAGCGCCTATCGCCATCAAGAAGAAGCAGACGGGCGCCTACGACTATAAGGACCAGCTGGATGCCATAGAACAGCAGCTGCACGCCTTCCCCTATTCACTCTATCCCACGTTCAAGGCCGACCCGGTAGATTTCCTCCGCCAGGTATTCTATAAGCGTGTGCCCCGCAAGAAGATGCTCCAGCTGCTTTCCGGCATCGTCCTGATGATTATGAACGGCAGGGTGAGCGATGTGAAGCAGTGGGGCAAGCATAACAATGAGGACTCGCTGATAGCGATGAAGACAGTGGGGAAGAAACCTGCGATTGGAGAGCATAAGAAGGAACTCATGGAATTGGTGAAAAAGGCAGTCTTGAAGATTGCTGTTTATCAGAAGAGGGGATATTATGGCGTGTTTCTTTCAAAAAAGGTCTATTGGTATCCGGTTTTCCGCCTGATGGGCGATTGGGAACTACTCCCAGCCAACTCTCCTCAGTCGTTCTGTACTTTCTTGGAAAAGCTATTTGAAGGCAAAAAAATATCCGGTCCGAAAGCTCCTCTCTGCGGTAGGAATGATTTAAGGCAAGCAGGAGTCGCTCCCTTTTCTAACCATAAGGCATTGGAATGGAAAGATTTGGAGCCGGAAGAGCTGGACAATACGCAAGATGCAAAATTCAACCGTTATTGTGAGATTGTTGATATTTTTATGGAAATCCTGAGAAATGAAGCCTTAAAGAAGGGGATAATGTTAGATGTTTGGCTAAAAGAATAATGGGCGTTGGCAACGGATTTGTAATCTGTTGCCAACTTTTTTTTTGCCTGCTTGTCTCTTGTTTTATACCTCTCTTTATACCTTCATCTAATAACTTTATACCTCTTCTTCCGATATTTTTATACGCGCCCCGTCGGCAGAGGTATAATATTTGACTTACTTTTTTTTGTGCTATCTTTGCATCGCTTTTTCGGCTGAAAGAGCGGTGTTCTTTGACATGTTGATACAAAAGATCCACGCAGTAGGCTGCGTGTTGCTAAAGGTATGGTTTCAGATGTCTGCCATGTTTTCCTGGCAGGTCCCCTCGGTGTACTTTGAATTGTTCTTCCTCCTTGCCCTTTCATCTTGGGCTTGGCGGTATCCTCTCGTTAGTATAATCAGCTTCGGAAGGCAGGTTATAGCTCCCAGTATTTCCGGAAAAACAATATTATTAACCCCTCAACTCTCTTCTGATTTTGAAGGGATGTTGAAATAAAAAAAGAAAGATTTATGAAACAGTTATTATCATTTGATGAATGCAAGCAGATGAGCAGCCGCCTCATCGCAATGAACCCTAATCGCAATGCAAACATGGGGCAGATTGCTACTTATCTCCTCGATTACTACACCGAGCTCACCAAGCAGTCTTGGCTCAGCACCCTCGTGGGGCAGATTCGCGACCTTACCGCCAAGCAGAACCAGATGGGCGAGGAGCAGGAGCAGACTGAGGCCTACAAGCAGCTCGACAGACAGATTACTGCACTCAAGAAGCAGCTGCCTTTCCGTTCGCCTCACTACTTCCACTTCCTGGACGACCACCGTGCCCAGAAGTCCATCGACCCGGAGGCTTTCACCTTCCAGACTACCGTAGACATCGATAATCCTGAGGAGGTAGAAGGAGCCGTGAAGAGAGCCCTGCTCCTGAACGGAATGTTTGATGAGCCCCAGGAGAAAGCCGCCCGTGAGCAGATGTTCACCGCCGATGAAATCGAGCTTTGGAAGGGAAAAGTGCTTCACGTGGAACGCTCGGCACGTAACAAGGCCCACATCGACATCCGCATCCCTGTAGGGATGACCATCGCTGAGGCTCAGAGCGCCTTCTGTAAGCTCATCCACGCCACCGAAGACCCTAGCTGCGTTACGCCTGAACGCATCATCTTCATCACCGATGCCGTGAGCCAGATCTATACTGCCGACGACTGGTACAAGCACCTGGATAAGGAAGCCGTGGCTGAATATCGTGAGGCTTACAGAAAGAGAGGACTGGACATCGACGGCCGTCCGCTGGATATAGACTTCCAACCCATCGAGAGTGAGGAGGAGAAGGCGGGGAAGGCAGCCAATGCCGCAGCGTATGAGCAGACCTACGAGGGCATTCCTTACGAGGAGATTGTGAAGGAGCTGGCGGCGCAGATTGGTCCTGACCCGGCTCATGGCAACCGCAACAACTTCATCTACAGAGAGGCGCTCTATCTGCGTTACATCTGCAACAACGACCCCGAATGGATCAAGCAGGTGGTTCTTACCTATGGCGAGGACGAGCAGAAGGCTTTTGCTGCCGTAGACAGCGCCTGCAAGGTGGCTCAATCTGCCGTAATGCCCGAAAAGGTGAAGCAGGCGATAGAGCTCGCCCGCAAGAACTATCTCGCCAAGCAGGCCACCGAGAAGGCAGGAATCTACGCCGAAGTTCCGCCTCAGTTGCCTGCCAAGCTGCCTAAGCTCATCAAGCTGCTCACCAGCAAGGTGCCGGATGATTTCAAGGCGCCTGTGGCGATGGCGGTCTTCCCTCCGCTGGCTGCTCATCTCAAGGGCGTCAGCTTCCGCTACATCGACAATCAGGTGCATGAGGCGGCGATGATGAATCTGCTCGTAGCACCTATGTCGTCAGGCAAATCAGCGGTAAACGGACCTATCAACAGCATCATCGAAGACCTGGTGCAGATGGATAAGGTGAACCGTCAGAAGGAGCAGGAATGGAAGGACGAGGTGAACACCATGGGCGACAACAAGAAGAAGCCGGTGCGCCCGGAAGACATCTGCATCCGCATCGTTTCGCCCGACCTTACCCGTGCTGCCTACATCCAGCGTCTGGACGATGCGCAGAAGGCTGGCGATGCTTATCTCTACTGCAAGATGGACGAGGTGGACATGCTCAGGAAGTTCAACGACCCTAGCCAGCTGATTCGTCTCTGCTGGGACAATTCAGAGGACGGTCAGGAGCGTGTGGGCACCAAGAGCGTTACTGCCCGCGTGAAGACCCGTTTCAACTGGAATGCTTCCAGTACCATCGCCGTTACCCAGAAGTTCTTCTCGGTTCGTGAGGTGGCTGATGGAGCCGTGAGCCGTCTGTCGCTTGCCACCATCTTCCGTTCAGAGTTTGCTCCTTGTCCGGTTGTGGGGGAATATGATGCGCAGTTCAAGTCGCAGCTGGCTCCTTACATCCATCAGCTGAATGCCGCCAGCGGTTTCAAGGAGTGCAGGAAGGCTCGCCAGCTTATCGAGCGCCTGGGCAGTGAGCTCATGGAGCTGGCTCAGCTGGCTTACAACAAGCCTTATGCCGAGTTTGCCAAGCGTGGTTTGGCGAATGGTTTCCGCAGGGCGATGGTGCTCTATCTGGCAAATGGCGAGAAGTGGGAGAAGGCGATAGAGGATTTCATCGTATGGAGCGTGAAGTATGATTTGTGGTGCAAGATGCGTTTCTTCGGCAATCAGATGCAGGAGGCGATAGATGCAGACAACCGTTCTATCTATCATGCATCCGGTGTGAGCAATCTTCTGCTCTTCGTTCATGATACTTTTGACAAGGCTGAGATTCAGGAAGTCTGCATGGTTCATGGCACCAAGACCAAGCTTGCCGTCCTCCTGTGCACCTGGAAGAAGCGTGGCTTCATCGTGAAGAACGAGGACGGTTCCTTCTCCAAGACCGCCAAGTTCATCGGCAAGTACGGGCACTACGGAACGCCGGGAATGGCTGCGTAGAATAGGTTAGGCACGGATAACACGGATGTTCTATGAGATTATGAATGCGTTTTGATAGACATGAGAGACTTAAATCCGTGTAATCCGTGCCTGATTTCGTAACGGGAATGTAAAGGTTCTTGACCTTAATCAAGAAATCGGGGTGTTCTGAAACTTTTCTCCTGAAATGTTTGTGTGCGAACACAAAAGTTCGTACCTTTGCATCGGAAATAAGAAAAAAGGATAAAAGATTGATAATATCAGGATACGAAAGGTATTGATTATAAGGAAGAAAGATTGATTACATCAGGATACGAAGGTATTAGGATCTAGGTAAAGATTGAAAAAGGGATAACAATAAAAGATTGTTAATAAAAAGGATAAGTTTGATTTAAAGTTAAGAAAGGGAAAAGTTATGTTAGTATTAGGAATGGTTTTCGCAGCAGTAGTAGCATTCGCTGCAACAGTTGGCGCAGCAAGCAACAAGCTCGCTTAAGTAATAAGCCAACGAGGTAAGGAACTTTAAAAGTTCAGAAACAGTAATTGAAGCAAAGTAGGAAGCCAATATGGGCTTCCGAGATGCAGATGGAGAGTCAACAGGGCTTTCCTGGGATTGAGGAGCGGATGATGCTCCTTTTTTCGTTTAACATTGAATATCAGACAGACATACATATATATATAAGGAAATCGGGTTGGTTAACAGGTTAACAGTTAACAGCCCGATTTTCTTTGTTTTCTCTATTTTTTAAGATAAGGCTTCAGGATTCTAATCCAGTTCTGGTAGCCTTTTCCGAGCAGATGCAAGCCGTCGTTGCTGTAATCCGGGTTCATATCCTGGGTTCCAGGGATTACGAACTCAGAGAAGAGGTCGATGTAGGTCAAGCCACGGCGGTTGGCGATGTCCTTGATCAGGGCGCGTGGGCAATGGCTTCTGCTTTTGGCTTTCTGTTAAGAACTACTTGAAAATCAGGGTGGTGAGCCTGTCTTTATCAAACAGCTCCTGGGCTACGGCTTGAATCTGGGTGGCGGTAATCGCATCCACCTGCTCATAGAGGCGGTCAACGTTCTTCTCCCAGCCATAATGCAGGAAACTCTTGCCGAAGTCGAGGGCGAAGTTCTCACGGTTGTCGCAGGCCACGCCTATCTGCCCCTTGATCTGCTTCTTGGCAGCCTTGAGCTGCGCATCGCTCAATGGCTTCTGCATGAACTTATCCAGCTCCTTGCGAACCAGGCGGAGGCAGCGCTTCACATCGTGTTCATCACAGCCGAAATAGATGCTCCAGGTGCCCGTGTCGCCATAAGCTACCATCGTGCTTTCTACGGTGTAAACCAGTCCGTTGTGCTCTCTGAGGGCGAGGTTCAGCTTGGCGTTCATGCCCGGTCCGCCCAGCATGTTGTTGAGCAGATAGAGCGGCATTCGGCGGTCGTCGTTCACATCGTAAGCCCGGGTTCCTATCATCACATGAGCCTGATGCGTATTCTTCTGCATCACAATCGTCTGCCCGGCAATTCCATCTCCCACAGATGGATAATTTTTAGGTCCCACAGATTTCACAGATGACACAGATTTTTCTTCAGCAATAGATTTTTCATCCCTTGAAATCTGTGTAATCTGTGAAATCTGTGGGAGATTTTCTGCAGCAAGCTTGCTCATAGAATCATTATCTGCGAGCGCCCTCCCGATAAGCTTCACCAGCTTCTTGAAATCGATATCCCCGTATGCGAAGAATATCGCATTATCCGGCCGGTAAAGCTTCCTTGTGAAGCGCAGCGCATCCTCAGTAGTAAACGAGCGAACCTGCTCGGCTGTGCCCAGGATATTGTGTCCCAGTGGCGAACCCTTGAAGAGGATATTCTCGAATTCATCATATATCAGTTCGGCTGGCGAATCATTATAGCTCTCAATCTCATCGCAGATTACCTCCACCTCCTTGTCTATTCCCGCCTGCGGATAAACCGAGTGGAAGACGATGTCGGAAAGCAGGTCCACGGCTCTTGCGATGTGCTCCTTCAGGATGGCAGAGTAATACACCGTTCCCTCCTTGTTGGTGTAGGCATTCAGGTCGCCTCCCACGCTCTCCAGACAGTTGAGAATGTGCCACGCCTTGCGGCGCTCGGTGCCCTTGAAGGTGACGTGCTCGCAGAAATGCGCCAACCCCTCCTCGCCCGGCTCCTCGTTGCGGGTGCCGGCATTTATCTGGTAGCCGCAATACACTACCTGGCTATCTGATGGCAGGTGGATGATGCGGAGTCCGTTGTCTAATGTATAAGTATTGTATTTCATTTCAAGGTGCAAAGTTACATTGAAAATGTAATTTATCCAAAATATTGGGCATTTATTTTGCATTATCGCCAAAAAGACTTATCTTTGTCCCCAAAAACAATATAAAAGAGACATAAACAATGCGTAAGGTTATAGGAATAGGAGAGACCGTGCTTGACATCATCTTCAAGAACGGCAAGCCGATAGAGGCAGTACCGGGTGGCTCATCGTTCAATGCAGTCATCTCGTTGGGACGTGCGGGCGTGAATGCTTCGTTTATCAGCGAGGCGGGCAACGACCGTATCGGAGAGTATGTGATTCAGTTCTTGAGAGATAATGGGGTGAATGCTGACAACGTGAGCATCTTCCCTGATTCGAAGTCGCCACTCTCGCTGGCGTTCCTCGACGAGAACAACAATGCTGACTACATTTTCTACAAGGATCATCCTCACGACCAGCTGGAGTTTGCCACTCCCGAAATCAATCCCGATGACATCGTGCTTTTCGGTTCGTTCTTCGCCCTGAATCCTGTGGTTCGTCCTCAGGTGGCTGGTTTTCTGGAGTACGCCAAGAGTCGTGGCGCCATCCTCTATTATGACATCAACTTCCGCTCTTCTCATCAGCATGAGATTATGAAGATTACACCTAATCTGATAGAGAATCTGGAGCACGCCGATTTCGTTCGTGGCAGCCATGAGGACTTCGGAATCCTCTATAAGAAGCCGGAGGCTGACAAGGTGTATAATGCCGAAATCAGTTTCTACTGCAAGAAGTTTATCTGCACCCAGGGCGCTGAGCCTGTAGAGGTTCGTGCCGAGAACGGCTTTGCCAAGAGTTATCCTTCGGAGAAGATGAAGCCGGTGAGCACCATCGGTGCCGGCGATAACTTCAATGCCGGTTTCGTATTCGGACTGATTAAGGATGGAATCACCCGCGAGGATATCGACCGCGGCTTATCTGAGGCGCAATGGGATAGCCTGCTTGCATCGGCCCAGGATTTCTCCACCGAATGCTGCAAGGATATCTACAATTATGTTTCCAAGGAATTCGGAGAAAGAAAAAACTTGGAACTTTGAACTTGGAACTTTGAACTTTATGATTAGTAGAAGTTGTTTGAGAAACAGCATATCATAAAGTTCAAAGTAAATAAGTTCAAAGTACAAGTAATCATAAAGTTCAAAGTTCAAATCTCAAAGTTCAAAGTAAATAATATGACAGAAATTACAAACAAGATTTATTACGTAGGCGTTAACGACCGCAACAAGCATCGTTTTGAGGGCCTCTGGCCTTTGCCTAATGGAGTGAGCTACAACTCTTATATCATTGACGATGAGAAGGTAGCGCTGGTAGATACTGTAGAGGTAGATTTCTTCACCCAGTTCCTCGAGAACATTCACGAGGTGATTGGTGACCGCGAAATCGATTACCTCATCATCAACCACATGGAACCTGACCACAGCGGTTCTATCGCCCTCATCAAGAAATATTACCCTAACATCAAGATTGTGGGCAACAAGAAGACTCTGGGAATGCTGGAAGGCTTCTATGGCGTTACCGACGATGTGGTAGAGGTGAAGAATGGCGAAACCCTTTCTCTGGGCAACCACGAACTGAGCTTCGTCCTCATCCCTATGGTTCACTGGCCTGAAACCATGGTAACCCTGGATGCGAAGAACAAGGTGCTCTTCTCGGGCGATGCGTTCGGCTGCTTCGGTGCGCTGAACGGCGGAATCATCGATACGGAAATCAATTGCGAGACTTTCTGGCTAGAGATGGTTCGCTACTACTCAAACATTGTGGGTAAGTATGGAATCCCTGTTCAGAATGCCTTGAAGAAGTTGGCTGGCGTGGAGCTGGATTACATCTGCTCAACCCATGGTCCTGTTTGGCACGAGCATATTGAGAAGGTTATCGGCATGTATGATAAGATGTCGAAGTACGAGACTGAGCCGGGCCTCGTTATCTGCTACGGCACCATGTACGGCAACACCGAGCGTATGGCTGAAATTATCGCCCGTTCAGCAAGCAAGGCAGGCGTGAAGAACATCGTGATGTATAATATCTCGAAGACTCACCACAGCTACATCCTGCGCGACATCTTCCGCTACAAGGGCCTTATCGTGGGTGCTCCAACCTACAATGCCGGTCTTTATCACGAGATGGAGGTTCTCCTCTCCGAGCTTGCCAATAAGGACATCAAGAACCACCTCCTTGGCTGGTACGGTTCTCATTGCTGGGCAAGCAAAGCTGTGGCAAAGATTCAGGAGTGGAACGAAACCAAGCTCCACTACGAGCCAGTGGGCGAGCCGGTAGATATGAAGCAGGCGATTACTCCAGAGGTAAAGGCGCAGTGCGAGGCTCTGGGTAAGGCGATGGCTGAGAAGCTGCTGGCGGAAAAGTGATGTGATGTAAAAATTAAGACGATTAAACAGCCACAGTAGCCGCTCTGCTGTGGCTGTTCTTATGCTTTATTCTGTCGTATGATAGTATAAGACAAAAAAGAAAATCGGAATTAGCATACAGGGCAGCAATGTCTAATTGAAGCAATGCGGCATTTCTCGCTTTGTGTCGTGTTGAAATGAAAAAGCCGGTGCTATACTAACGGCGAAAGGAGGGTATCTGATGGATCAGATCAAGATAGGAATATTTCTGAAAGAACTCCGAAAAGAAAAAAAACTGACGCAGGAGCAGTTGGCAGAGAAGTTAAATGTATCCGGCAGGACGGTATCTCGTTGGGAAACGGGAAGCAATATGCCTGATATCGGTATGCTGGTCGAGATGGCTGATTTTTTTGATGTGAGCATACCTGAAATCGTTAGCGGAGAAAGAAAAAGCGAGAATATGAATAAAGAAACGAGAGATACTGCCGTAGCCATGGCAGAGTACGGTCGAAATGCCGTAAAGAAAGGAAAGCAAAAAGCAATTGGTATTCTGATGTCGGCATTCGGCATATTCATCATTGTGTCGGCGTTGTCAATATTTCCAAGTGATAGCAGTTGGGGAAGCATTTACTCGGCTTTGGGAAGTATTTTTCTGGTTGCCGGCATATATCTCATTATCAGGCCGGTGGTGGCTAAACGAGGCTTGCGCATAATGACGGTCCTCGGATGCGTTTGCCTGTTATTTGGAGCTTTTGCGCTATCCGATTATATTGCGGTTAAGCAGTTCAGCCAGGTGCCAAGGTTCCGGTATGTGACAAGTT
>OIZT01001142.1_pt1 | contig 12981 bp, 7 predicted proteins | sample 1588611 | NCBI WGS metagenome assembly OIZT01 (sample SAMN03283278) | human gut metagenome | biome: human-associated habitat; material: feces | host: Homo sapiens | place: Peru | collected 2012
GAGGGGCGGCTTCTCGTCGTTTCGCCCGTCTCGCAGTCCATCCGCCGCGTCGATGCCCGCTCCGCCGCCCAACGCAACCGCTACATCCTCGACCACGCCGACAGGCTCTGCCTCGGTGCGCGCAATCCAGACGGCGCGCTGACAGACCTCCTTCCGCTACCCTCGCATTTATATAAATGCGAGGGTAGCGGCGCCCACGGTAACGCGCGGCAAACGGACGCCCCCCGGCAAGGCGGGATTTGGTATAATGGCCCTTGTCACGAGGCTTGCCCTTGAACGTTCAGGAGTGATTTCGACATGCCCAACCTTGCCCCCCCTGCGCTTACGCCCGCCGAGCTCGCGGGACTCATCGACCACACCTACCTCAAGGCGTTCGGCGACGCGAAGGTCCTTGAACGGCTGTGCGCCGAGGCGGCGGCGTACCGCTTCGCGAGCGTTGCGGTGAACGGCTGCGAGGTCGCGCGCTGCGCGGCGGCGCTGCGGGGGACGGGCGTGAAGGTGACGGCCGTCGCGGGCTTCCCGCTCGGGCAGATGACGACCGAGGCGAAGCTCTTCGAGGTACGCGATGCGCTCGCGAAGGGCGCGGGAGAGGTGGACATCGTCCAGAACGTCCGGGCACTCCAGAGCGGCGATGCGGCGTTCGTCCGGAATGAACTCGCGCAGTTCGCGCGCATCTGCCGCGACGCAGGGGCGGTCTCGAAGGTGATTCTCGAAAACTGCTATCTCACGGACGCGCAGAAGGAACGCGCCTGTGCCCTTGCGTGCGAGGCGGACGTCGATTTCGTGAAGACCTCGACGGGCTTCGGGACGGGCGGTGCGACGGTGGCGGACGTGGCGCTCATGCGCCGCTGCGTGGGGCCCGAAAGGGGCGTGAAGGCGGCGGGCGGCATCCGCACGCTCGCGGATGCGCGCGCGCTGCTCCGCGCCGGCGCAACGCGCCTCGGCACGAGCGCGGGCGTCGCGCTCGTCGAGGCGCTGCGGGCGCAGGGAATTGCGCCGGCCCCAATCCCCCGAAAGGTTCAAGATTCACAATTGACAGGCGAGGGTTGTGACAACGTTCAGACATGAGAGGCGGACGAGAAATGCATCGAAGAGGGGAAACGCCGTCGCTTGAAGTCCGCAGAGGCGGGGCGTGTCGGCAGAGGGACCGGGCGAGGCCGATGAGCTTCTGCGCGGCGATGACGAGGAGCCCGGACATCAGGCCCTCGTTTTCATGCTTGTGAAAGGAGACGACCATGGGAAAGTCATTTGTCGCGAGTGTGTTCGCCGGCGTGGTGTGCTGGGCCGTGGCCGGAGCCGATGGCATCTGGAACTGGGACGCAGAGCCGGACGGGCGGTCCGTGACGGCGTGGGCCGCATGGTCGGACAACGGCAACTGGCAGGGCGGCACGCCGCCGGCCGGCGAGGCGTCCGTGGCCTACCTGGCGCCGCCGTCACAGGCGTCGTCCCTCGCCGCCGAGGGCGCACGCTACATTTCCGTCCCCGATGGAGGCGTCGACGTTGGCGAGCTTAACATCCGCCAGTTCGCGACGGTTTACCTGCGCGGCGGCCCCATTCGGCTCGGGACCTCTTCGTCGCTCTCGCCGAACGCCCCGCGCATCCGCGACGAAGGCACGTCCGCGTCGCTGTACATCTATGCGCCGGTCGACATGTCCCGGAAGGCGGCCTTGGTGAACAAGGTCAATTTCTGCGGGCCGGTCGTCCCGCCGGAAAGCGGCGAGCTGGTGTCCTCCCACTACGTCAATTTCTACGGCCATCTCTGGGCCGCCGACACGTCCGCGAACGTCGTCGATCCCGCTCCCAACACGAAGATCTCCATCGGTTCGGGAAGCCATCGGTACTACGCGCGCATGAGCGCCGCCGCCGTGGACGGCGTCTGGAGGACGGTGGAGGGCTCGCCCATCCTGACGCGCGTGGGGCCGGCGCACGACATCGCCCCGGGAACGGCGGTCACGGGGCCGGGAGTGCCCGAAGGCGCCTTCGTGCGCGCCGCCTATTCCATGGACGCCATCGAGCTTTCCGCGCCCTGCTCCGCGCATTCCGGCGATGCGGGCGTCACGCTCTCCTTCGCCGCCTTCCCGGGCGTCCGCACCGTGCAGCACTTCAAGAGCCTGCGGAACCAGTCCAGCGACCTCTCCCTGGAACGCACCGTCTCCTTTACCAAGTTCCGCCCCGAAGACGGGTACGACGTCCATATCGACGAGATCCCAGGCGACAGCGGCGACATGGCAATCGACTGCGCCGCCTGCCCGGCGGATCTCCGCGCGTCCGGCTCCGACATCTACGGTGCGCGGGTTTTCCTCCGGAAGTGTTCGCTTCCGGCGTCCAGGTGCTTCCGCAATGCCCGCATGACGCTCGTCGCCGATCCGTCCGACGGCGACGCGCTCGCCATCTCCGGGATGGCGTTCGGCCCGAGGTCCGTCCCGGATGCGTCGATGCAGGCCGTCATGGAGGCGCCCGAGGGCAAGGCCTTCGCGGTCGCCGACATCCGCGCGTGGAACGCCACGCTGGTGAAGCGGGGCGCGGGATTGCTCGACATGGCGGCCACGAACCTCGTGGCGTTCCTGCCGCTCGCCGTCGAGGCCGGGACGGTGGCGATCCGCGCGCTCAGGGCCGAGGGCGACCAGACGCTGCAGGCCCTCGCCCTTGCCGCGGGCACGACGTTCCGCCTCGATGCGGGCGCGCTTCGGATCGCGTCGCTGACGGCTGCGCCGGGCGCCGCAATCGAGGTGGCGGACGGGGCGGCCCTCGACCTATCCGGGCTCGTGCTGCCGCCCGGCGTCATCATCCGAGGCCCGGGGGCATACGTGCTTGAAGACGCCGTGGCGGCGTCGCGGGCGGCGTTCGAGGGCCGCCCGGTCGTCCGCTTCAGGAGCCAGGGCACCGAGGCGGACGTGTGGGAGCCGCAGGACGTCGAGGCCGGGGTGCCGGGAGACCCCGCGTTCTGGGTGCAGGGGACGCGCAACCTCTCCACCCGCACCTACAGCGCGACGGAGATTTTCGACGACATCAAGAACGAGGCCGACAAGCGCCCCCAGACCTTCGTCGACTGCTGGCGCGACTGCCGCGAGGACGCGACGGGCGCCTGGCGCTGCCCGTACTATGCCACGAACGACTGGTCGGGGCTTGTTGGCGTCGACGTCGGCGTCCCCGGCCGGCTGACGGCCCAGGACGGCTTTGCCTGCGTACATCATGACGGAATCGCGCGGACGACCGTACACGAAGGCAATGGGCGGTTTGTCCAGTCGGGAATGGTCTGGAACAGGCCGATCACCAACATCTGCTCGGTCTTTCACGTGCTCTACGACGGCGCTTCGTATGGGCAGGCGCTGCTGGGGCACACCACGCGCTTTGCCGTCTCCCGGAACGGGGATTTCAAGCGCGGCATCAGCAAGGAGACCGGCGGCGGCGGCATCGGTTCGCCGCACGCCGCCTTCGTCTTTGACCGTGGCGCCGCCGACCAGGTGAAGGGCGGCGACATCTACGTGAACGGCGTTCTGAGGCGCTGGGACGAATGCGCCAACGTCGGTGGCATCGCCGTCTACGAGGTCCACGTGGCGGCGCCTTACGCGGCGGCGGACGCCTTCGCCATCCAGGAGCCGTACGGCGTCACCTGCTCCGGCTGCATGAAGCAGTATGAGTGCATCATCTACACGAACGTCCTCTCGGCGACCGAGCGGATGCAGGTGCGCCAATACCTGATGAACAAGTACCGCGGCGAGTCCGTCAACGCCGCCGTCGGCGCAAACCGCTTCAAGGGCAAGGCGAATCTGGGCGTGTTGGGCACCCTCGACGTTTCGCTGGACGTGGATGCCGGCAAGGCGCTCGGCATCGTGAAGGCGGCGGAAGGGCAGACCGTCTCCAAGTCCGGGGCGGGGCGGCTGTACGTCGACACCGTCGAGGGGGCCGACCTCGTGGTGAAGGGCGGCGAGCTGGTGGTGCGCTCCTGCAGCCTTTCCGACGACGTGATTCCCGACGGGGCGTTCGTGCATCTCGACGCCACCGCGACCAATCGGATGGTCCTGACGGCGAAGCCGTATCCCGATTCGGCCACGCGGACCGAGGTCACGGTGTGGCGCGACAAGTACGGCAGGTCGGCCGTGTCCGCCCAGCGGCGCACCACGGACGGACGCTACTGCGCGCCGTGCCTCGCCCATCCCGAGGTGCTGGGCGGCCGGCCGGTGGTGGATTACGGCATCGTCACCAACACCGCCTCCGCCGACGTCCACTACGGCTGGGGATGGTTCCACGATTTCTCGTCGTCGGCGACGACGGGGTCCGCGCCCATGAACTACACCAACACCACGACGATCGGCAGCGTCTTCATGATGATCGGCTCCGGGAACGGCGGCGGCGTGCCGCTTGGCGGATACGCCTGCAGCCCCTGGCGCGACGGCGACTGCGCCGCCCTGCGCGACCCTGCGACGCCGCTTTTCGGCCGCAACGTGCCCGCCGCCTTGCGGACGAGCGGCGAGAACTACCTCAACGGCGAGGCGGTGAGGTTCTCGGAAACCGGCCTCTCCGGCGGCTACGACATCGTTTCGGCGCGGTCCGCCGACGTCAACGGCGCGGCGGCCCAGATCCAGTCGCTGATGATGGCGAAGGCCCGGACCCTCGTCGGCGGCGGCGCGCTTGGCGAAGTGCTCATCTTCGAAAAGCCGGTCGGGTCCTACACCCACCAGCGGATCGACGCCTGGCTCAACTGGAAGTGGTTCGGGCGGCGCATCGCCTCGCTCGCGCCTTCCGCCGCGCGCCGCGTGTCTGTGGACGCCGGCGCAACGCTCACGGTGTCGGGCGGCGCCCCCTTGTCCGTCGCCTCGTTCGCGTGCCAGGGCACGGTCGACGGCTCCGTCGCGTTCACCGCCGGCGCCGAGCTGCTGGCGCGGATCAACGACGACGGGTCGATCACCCCCGCCACCGTCGCCGGGGGCGCGGATCTCTCATCCGGCGGCACCGTGCGCCTCGTCGGGGACGTTGGTCGGCTGGACCGTGGCCCCCATCTGCTTGTGGCCGCCTCCGACGTGGCGCTCGGAAAATGGTCGGTGGCGTTTGCGGGGACGGTGAACAGGGCATTCGCCCTGCGCCGGACGGCAGAAGGCGTCTGCCTGCTGGTGGCGGACAAGGGAACCGCGCTGATCTTCAGGTAAGGAGGCCATGCCATGACGACAAGCCGAAGGGATTTCATCACATGCTCCGCCGGCGCGGTCGCCGCCGGGTTCGCGCCGTGCGCGCACGCCGCCGCCGACGGGGACTGGAAGGCCGCGTTCCGCCGGGCGGGCGCCGATCCGGATGCGGACGGCTTTGCGGTGGTGGCGGTCATCGGGGATCCGCACGTCGCCATCTCCCCGCTGGAGACCTTCCGGGCGGCGGTTGCGTTCTGGAACGGCATGGGCGAGGCCCTTCGGTGCGTGGTTTCCTGCGGAGACCAGATGTGCCGCTTCTCCACCTGCTTCGGGCAGCGCCCCGACACGGAGTCCCCGGCGTACCTTGCCGCGTGCCGGGCGGAGGCCGACGCGCTCAAGGCGCTGATCGCCCCGCTTCGCGCGCCGTTCCGCCACGTGATCGGCAACCACGACACCTTCCCGGAGGAGAAGCCGTATCCGGGCGCGCTGTACGGGTCGTTCTTCCCCGGCTGGAAGCGGTACGACCTGGCCGAGGTCGCAGGCGTCCAGATCATGCTGCTCGATTCCGGGCACGACGGCTCGTTCGACGAGGAGCAGGTCGCGTGGATGCGCGAGACGAAGGCCGGGCTCGACCCGAACCGCACGCTGGTCCTCGTCGCCCACCAGCCCACCATGGGCTGCGGCTGGGAGAACGGCATCGCCCGCACCTTCCGCCGGGTCTTCGGCGACTGGACCGGCGACTTCTGGTATTGGGCGGGGCACAACCACCTCAACGCCGAAAGCCGGGTGCGGCTTCCCGGCGGCGGATCGCTCGCCGTGATGGCGCACACCCGGATGGCCGAGGGGTTCTGGCTCTACGGCATGGCGGGCGGGCGGATCGTCGCGCGCGTGTTCATCAAGGCGGAGGGGTATCGGTACACGGCGTTCGGGCAGCGCAAGGACATGGTCGGGTTCACCGGCTTCTCCGCCCCGGCGGCCGGACGGATGCCCGGGGACGTCGCGCTGGGGAAGATGATCCCCGAGCCCTACGCGCGCACGCCGGGCGTGATCTGGAAGCTCTTCATCGGCGAGGGCGACGAGCGCGCGCGCTATCGCGTCTTCACGCAGCGGCACTGCGACGCCGGCCGCGGGCTCGTCTACCTCGGCGACACCCAGTACCGACTGCCGCTGAAGGAGAAGGCGCCGACGGCGACCCGCTTCGCGATCCTCGGGCGGCTCGCCCCGCACCGCAGGACGAAGCAGCCGAACCAGGTGTTCGCCTCCGCCGACGGGCGCGCGTGGATCGAGCTGCCGCTGCCGGCCCGGCGGGACGACCTGTACGTCTTCGAGATCCCGGCCGAACTGCGCGGGAGCGAATGGCTGCAGGTGAAGATCCACGCCTTCGGCTACGCGAACGAGAGCCAGATCGCCGGATTCGCCTTGCTGGCGTGACGCGGGGACGCCATGCGGATTGCCGTCTGCCACGTTGCGCTCTGCGCCGCCGCGCTCCTGCCCGTCCGCGCGGCCTGGGCCTGGGGGGCCGGGCATGACACGGTCGCCCGGTGCGTCCTTGAAAAGCTGCCGGCCGCATGGAAGAGCCGGTTCAGGCCGGAGTGGCGCCCGGCGTTTCTCGCGGCCGCGCATCTGCCGGACAACGGCGACGCGCGCGTGCTGGGGCCGGACGAGCTGTCGTGGCTGCGCGAGAACGGCGGGCTGGGGGCGTCCCTGTATGCCCTGCATGCGGGCCCTCCCGTCTACGGGGAGATCGAGCGGCTGGTGGACGCGATCCGCGCGGACGACGCCTATCGGGCCTTCGTCTACCTCGCGTCGCTCTCCCACGCACTCGCGGACGGTGCGGCGTGCAACCACGATCCAATTGTCCACCTGCTGACGTACACGTGGTCGGTCCGGGGATCGCCGCAGGGCCGCGGGCTTCCCGTTCTGCCGAAGACGGGGCGCGCGTGGCCGGTCGACTTCTCGTTCGTCGAGCTTGACGCGGAGACGAAGGCCGTCCTCTCCCGGCGCCTGGAGGCGCTTGTCGTCCCCGAGCCGCCGGCGGACATCACGCCCGAGCGGCTCTTTGCGCTCGTCGACCGCTGGGACGTCCTGTCGATGGAATGCTGCAGCCGAAGCTCCGGGCGCATCGTCGAGGCCGGCGCGAAGTGGGTCGGGACCGGCGACGCCGCCGCGAAACGCGAGGCCGCAGACGCGCTCTGCGATCTTGGTCTGTGGGCTGTTGAACGCACGCTGTACGTCTTCAAGGCGGCGCAGGCCCTGGCGGCGCGTCCCGATTTCGCGTCCATGCCGCTTGAGGCGAAGAGGCGCCTGTTCGCCCGGAAGGCGACGAACGAGGTGGAGATCCTGCGCCGTCCGATGGCGAACGATTCCTTCGCCCGCCCGTACTTCGCCGAACCGGACCGCCCAAGCCGCGTGCGGGTGCTGTATTCGCCGATCGACCATATGGACGGCTCCGTCTTCGACGTGGTCTCCCGTCCGATCGGCTGCCAGATCGTCGGCTCGCTGAAGAGCCGCCGCCCGGGATTGAATGCGTCGCTGATGGACGCGAGGCAGTTCGCGGCGAAGGGCGTCGATGCCGAGGAGACGCCGGCCCTTGTCGTCTTCCGCCGCGTCTGCGGCTACCGTGGCTTTGACGTCGCGGGCTTCGAGAGGAACCTCCGAAGGTACGTCGCGGCGGGCGGGAAGGTCGTCTGGATCAACGGCGAGCCGCCGGCGTGGCTCATCGGCGCGGATGTCCTCCGCGCGCTGCGCGACGCGAAGAGGCGAGACGGCTACTGCGACCCGAAGTACCCGGTGCCGCTGGACGCGCTTGCGCGCGCGTCCGTCGCCTGGACGGGGCCCGGCGCGGCGAAGGCATGGACGTACGTGAACAGGCCGCTCAACACCGCCGGCTGGCACTGGGTTGGCTCGCCGCAATGGTTCGACGTGCCGGCGCTGCCGCCGGACGCCGTGCCGCTCATCGAGCTGAGGACGTCGGAGAGGGTCTATCTGACCGGCGTCGCCTGCGGCGGCTGCGCCTATCTTCCGCTGAACGCGCTCTATCCCTATTGCCTGACGGACGAGGGCCCCGCGCTCGACCCGTTCTTCCTGCGCCTGGATTCCGCTGGCGAGGCGGTGCTGCTTTCGACGCTTGACGTGCTGCTAGGCGGCGCCGACCCCAATCCTCCGAAAAAATCCAAAAGTTACAATTGACAGGGGGGGGGGTGGCAATGTTAAGATAGAGTGCATTGTCATTTTAGGCGTAAAAGCGGAAGCGAGGTCTGCATGGAAACGAGCGTGGAACATCGGAACGGACGGGCGGGTTGGGCGCGCGCGGGTTGGACCGCGTGCGTGCTGGGGTGCATGGTCCCGGCGCTGCTGTGGGGCGAAGAGTCCACCCCGGCGGAACGCGCGTTCACGTCCGCCCAGACGGTGGACGAGGTGATTGCCGGCGACACGGCCGTGCGCATCGCCGTGCCCGCGAACACGTTCGTCTCCTTCACGGGCGCGAACACCTACACGGGCGGCACGGTGATCGAGGGGGGCGGCGTGATCGTCTCGAACGTGACGGCGCTCGGGACGGGTCCGATCACGTGCGCGAACGGCACGGCGATCCGCGTGTGCGTGGACTTCGCGGACCACGCGGGCGGCCTCCAGGAACTCATCAACCGCATCACGGTGACGCCGGTGGCGGAGGGCGAGCCGTGGGTCTCCTTCCAGCTGATGGCGGGCGGCCTCACGAACGACGTGGACTTTTCGGAGCAACCCTACCTCTGGCTCGGCGCGCCGGGCGTCGGCGACAAGTCGCAGCCCTTCAAGGGCAAACTCGTCCCCTACGGCAACGAATACCGCTTCGGCTATGCGCGGAGCGCGTACAACGAGGCGCGCGGCCTGTCGTTCAGTTCCGTGCTGACCGATGCCCCGGACGGGACGCCCCGCCGCGTGCTGCTGCGCGGAAACGGCGTCACGACGCTCGACGGCGGCAGCTACACGGGCGGCATCGTCGTGGAGGGCCCGGCCTTCCTCTCCCTGAACGGGGCCTACTCGCTCGGCGCGTCAACGAACCTGACGCTCCGGGGCGGCGCATGCGCCAACTTCAAGAATTCGAACATGACCTATCCGGCGAACCTTGAAATCCGCAACGAGGGGACGAACGCCTTCCATTCCTGCGGTGACGGCAACAGGACCGTCTGCACGGTCTTCAAGGGCCCGATCACGGGCTGGGGCAAGATCCGCCTCACCGACCAGGGCGGCGTGCGCTTCACGAGCGCGTCGAACACGTTCACCGGAACGCTGGAACTCGTAAACGACCACAGAACCTACGGCATCGAGATCGGCATCGGCGACGGCGCGAACTGCAGCTGGAAGGGGGACCAGATCATCCAGAAGAACACGACGGGCGGGCAGAATCCGTCCGCCCTGACGAACAACTTCGTGCAAGTCAACTGCAACGACGATTTCACGCTGGAGACCGATCTCGGTGCGCCGGGCGGGCGGCTCGTCAAGAAGGGGACGGGCACGCTCACGCTCGCGAAGCCGTTCGCCCGCACGCCGCGCCGGGTGGACCAGCCGGTCATCGAGATCCACGAGGGCACGCTGCGGCTCACGGCACTGGAACCGGCCGCCACCCCGGGGCTCGCCCTCTTCAAGAACGGCGCGACGCTCGACCTGAACAACGTCGCGGCGACAAGCCTGTGGCTGCCCTACGGAACCGGCAACATCGTCAACCCCGCCGACGGGGCGATGGTCCTGGAGGGCACGGCCAATGCGCAGACGGCGTTCAACGGCACGCTCGGGGGCGACGTGACGGTGCGCGTGACGGGGGCCGAACCCTGGCAGGTGGGGAACCGGACGCGGATTGCCGGAAAGCTGGCGCTTGCCGCCGGGAACATCCGGGTGAACCAGGGGTTCGCGGTGGATGAACTGGACGTGGATGCGCGGGCATGCCTCCTCTTCAATTCGGACCGGCCGACGGATGTCGGCCTGAAGATGGAGATCTGGTGTAACGGCAACGACAAGACCTGGAGCGGCGGCGACCACGCCGCGAAGTTCGCCACGGCGTGCGCGGAGATGGCGAAGCGCAAGCCGGACGCGACGGGCGACATGGCCGACTTCCTCGACGGGACGTTCGTCTCGGGGCCGAATCCGTCCCAGACGCCGGAACCCAATGCGTTCACGGCGGTCCTCGGCAGCGGTCCGAACAACTTCATCGCCCGCTTCACGGGCTACTTCCTCGCCGAGACGGAGGGGACGTACACGTTCAAGGTCTACGCCGACGACGCCGGACGGATCACGCTCGACGGGAACGAACACGGTCGTCGACGTGGCGGCGGGCTCCAAGGACGCCGCCGGCGAAGGGAGCGTGTGGCTGGCGGCGGGGTGGCATCCGATCGAGGTCCTCTTCAACGAGGAAGGCGGCTGGGAGTACATCCGCGTGACGATGAAGGCGCCGGGCGCGGCGGCATCCGAGACGCTGCCCCTGCGCCTCCTTTCCACCTGGAACGGGAAGGCGACGGCCCTCCCGCGCGTGACGGGCGCGGGCGTGCTCGAACTGATGCCGGGCGCCGTCTGGCCGGACGGGATGGGGCTTGCGGACTTCACGGGCACGCTCGTCGCCAACGACCGGACCGCCGAGCCGGACGTGGGGACCGTCACGCCCGCCACGGCGTCCCTCTCCTACGCGGGCACCGGTTCGCTGGCGTACGACTGGTCGCCGAAGGGCCTCGCCGTCTACGAGGCGGGGAACGTCGCGACGCTCTGCGGCAAGGCGAATAACTGGGGCTCGCTCAACACGACGGCGCGTCTTCCGCTCGACCAGCCGTTCGAGGTCGCGTTCGACTTCTCGGCCGTCGAACCGTGGGGGACGTCGCTGGGCGACGGCTTCGTGTTGGCCCTCCACAACGGGAAGGTCGGCTACCACGGGGGCCAGTTCAGCCACTCCTCCGCCACGCGGATCAACGAGGCGAGCGCCTACGGGATGCAGTTCTACCTCATGCCGGACATGACGATCTTCTGCTGGATCCGCGACAACGGGGCCCTTGGTTCCGTCATGACGAACGTGGCGGCGAAGGCGTTCATGATGAACAACCTCAGGAAGAGCCCGATGCGCGTCGCGCTCGCGTGGGACGGCGAGAAGAACCTGGTCGCGACGCTGGAGAAGGGCACCGCCCGGTGGTGTTCCACGAACGCCTTTGCGGCGGCGGACCTCCCCGCGCGCTTCCCGAACGGCGCGTACCTCGGCATCTGGGCGCAGAACGGCGGCTACTATACGGCCGAGCGCGTCGAGAAGCTGTCGCTCGTCCACGGCGGGATGTCCGGGACGGCGACGAAGCAGGTCTTCAACGGGACGCTCGGCCTCACGAACGGCACCGTGACGGCCGCGCTGGCGGGGTCCGTCCAGGCGGAACTCGCGGCGGACCTCGCCGTGACGGGCGCGGGGACGCTTGCGGTCGAGGACGGGCGCACGCTCGCCTGCACGGGCACGTCCTGGTCGTTCGACCTCGCCAACCCGGCGGCGAAGCTCACGTGCGTGGGCGCGCTCACGTTCCCGACGGCGCCCATCACGGTGGACGTAACGGCGGGCGAGGCGACGCCGCGGACGCGCGTGCTGGCGGACCTCACGGGCGTGGCGGACGGCGCGGCGCAGGGGCTTTCGTTCCGGCTCGCCGATGACCTCCCCGCCGCCTGGAAGCTGCGGTACCGGGACGGCCTCCTCTCGCTCACGGACGGCACGGGCACGGCGCTCATCCTGCGCTGACGAACGGTCGCATTGCGTCCACCTCCCTCCTAGGCGATTTTTGCTATACTCGTTGCCTATGGAAAGCAAGATGTTTCGTTTGATGGGGGGCGCGCTCGCGCTCGCGGCCGCCGTCGTCGCGGCGGAGGTTCCCGTCGTCCGCACGGCGGACGTGGTGGTGGTGGGCGGCTCGACGGCGGCCGTCTCGGCGGCGATCGCCGCGAAGGAGGCGGGGGCGGAGGTGTTCCTCATCGCGCCGCGTCCCTACCTCGGCGAGGACGTCGCCGGGACGCTGCGCGTCGTCCGCGACCCCGGCGACGACGCGCGCGCGCCGCTCTTCCGCGCCCTCTTCGACCCGGCGCAGGCCGGGCGCAAGGGGCTGCCCTACGCCTACACGACGGACGTGCGGCCGAACGCGAAGATCCACTCCGACCCGAAGGGCGTCTGCCTGAACGACGGGCGCGCGGGCCACGCGGCGCAGGACAGCGTGCAGTTCGACGGGGACGTGACGGTGACGGCCGACCTCGGCGCGGAACGGGACCTCGCCGGCGTGCGGCTCGACTTCTACGTCCGCCTGCGCCCGCGCGAAGGCCACTGGCGGAAGGGGCCGCTGGACGGCGGCTTCCTGACGCAGGCGATCCGGGTCTCGACGAGCGTGGACGGGCGCGCGTGGTCCGAACCGGTCGCCGCCGCCGAGCCCGAGGACGCGGGCGAGGCGATGCGCACGCTCGCGGCCCCGCTCGCGGCGCGCGCGCGCTACGTGCGCGTCACGTGCGTCAAGGACCCCACCTATCCGCGCCAGCTCCTCGCCGAGCTGCGCATCCTCCCCGCCGTGGCGTCTGCCGCCCTCGCCGCGCGCACGACGCCGTTCCTCGTGAAGCGCGCGCTCGACAAGGCGATGCTCGCCGCCGGGGTCCCCTACCTGACGGGCGCGCCCGTGTGCGACGTCGTGAAGGACGCGGACGGGCGCTTCGCGGGCGTCGTGATGGCGAACCGCAGCGGGCGGCAGATCGTTCGCGCGAAGGTGCTTGTGGACGCGACGCCCCGCGCGCGCGCCGCGCGCCGCGCGGGCGGTCGCACGGCGCCGTTCCCGGCGGGCGTCTACCGCTTCCGCCGCGTCGTCGTCGCGGGCGCGGCGCCGACGGG
>OIZT01001144.1_pt1 | contig 12961 bp, 12 predicted proteins | sample 1588611 | NCBI WGS metagenome assembly OIZT01 (sample SAMN03283278) | human gut metagenome | biome: human-associated habitat; material: feces | host: Homo sapiens | place: Peru | collected 2012
GCTGAGACTGAGGCACCTGCTGCTGAGGTTGCTGCAACTGAGGAGCCGAAGGCTGAATAATTCGATTTATCGACTTTATCTCAATAGAATGAGGTCTGACGGAACCAAGTGGTTCTGTCAGACCTTTTCTTTTATATGTCCACCTCCTCAAGGTTACGGTCGAATTGTATATCAGCGTAACCATAGCTTTCAAAGAGCTTTTCTATCCATACCTTTTGTTTTTCAGTCAATCTGTGCTTCCCGTTGAAGTAACGATAGTATCTGCTGTTATTGCCGAAGAATAGTCTCAACTCTTGTCTTATTGCATTCGCGTCAGTCACCTTAATGTTCTCCATTATCTTTCTGAATCCCCATGCGGTACGTAAGGTCTTATATGCCTTGTAATACTTGCATACGCCGTCTTTTTTTACAGCATTAGGGTAAACCGAGCAACCTTCCGTCTGATCCTCAGAGAGTGCTTCGCCCGCCTTGAAGCGGACGCATGAGTCGTGTTGTCTACAAGCTTCGTTGAAGCATCTTGCCCAACCATCCGGTATGATGGTGTTTTCAAATTCATTAATGTCAATTTTTTTGTTTTTTAATAATATCACCAACATAAACATTTTTTGCTATATCAGCTTCTGTCTCACTTATATATCCATGTCTTAACATTAAATTAACAACTTCGTTTTTTCTATCATTTGTTTTATCAGGATTTACATAAGGATCATATTCTCCAGGTGCTTGAAATAATCCTGCTATAATTGCAGCTTCAACTAAGTTAATATTACTAACATCTTTATCAAAATAAGTTTTTGAAGCCATTTGCACACCATAACTACCTGCACCTAAGTATGGAGCATTAACATAAAATTCAATAATTTCTTTCTTACTATAATCTTTTTCAATCTTAAAAATAGACATATAAATATCAGTAAACTTACGTACTATACCATCAAATCCTTTAGCGTTAGTACTTGTATAAGTATTTTTAGATAATTGCATAGTTAAAGTAGACGCACCACCAGCATCTTCACCTTTTAGAAAACCAACTCCAGCTTTTGCAAATCTATATATGTCAAAACCATCATGTTCAAAAAATCTAGAGTCTTCAGTTGCAACAATCGCATCAATTAAAACTTGAGGTAACTCTTCATAAGTAACAATTTGTCTTTTTTCAGTACCAATACTAGTAATCAAGTCACCCTTAGAGTCATATATATTTGAAGATTCTCTTTTATAAAGCAACTCCCCCTTAAATTCAGGAGCATTCATATAAATATAACAAAAGAATCCAGATACACTAACTATACCTAAAAAAATCAAAATTATAAAAACTAAACATATATTATTTAAAGTATTATTTTTCTTCTTTTTATTTTTTAACTGTTTCTTAGTATTTTTCTTTCTTTTCATAATTATTACCTCTATAGACATATCACAATAATATTATTCCCACATAATAGAAATTTATAATCTATTAAAAAAATTAAAAATTTGATATAATGTTTACGAGGGAAAAGAAAATATGATGAAATGTGTTGTTATATATAATCCAAATAGTGGAAAGTTAACAAATAGAAATGATGTAAAAAAATTATATAAAATATTTGAAAACTATGGCTATGATGTAGAAATAATATATACAGAATATAGAGGACACGCTAAAGAAATAACAAAAAAATTAAAAGATGTTGATCTTTTGATATGCGCTGGAGGAGATGGAACATTAAATGAGGTAATTTCTGGTAACATAGAAAGACATAAACCAATACTTTTAGGACACTTGCCACTTGGAAGTGTAAACGATGTTGCTCACATGTATGGTATGACTGGAAATACAACTAAAAACCTAGTAATGTTATTAAACGGAGCACAAAAGAATATAGATGTATGTCTAATAAATGGAAACCCTTTTGTATATGTAGCATGTATAGGTGCTTGGGTTGACATATCATATTCAACACCAAGAAAATTAAAGGAAAAATATGGTAAACTTGCATATGTTATTTACGGAATTCAACAATTAAAACAAAAATTACAATTCTATAACGTAAAATATACTGTAAATGGAGAAGAGCACGAAGGAAGATTCTCATTTATATTTATAACAAACTCAAATAGAGTTGGTGGAGTAGATAACATATATGATGATGTTAAATTAGATGACAATAAATTTGAAGTATTACTTTGTGAAATTAAAAATAAATGGGATATTATAAGAGCAGTTCATTATTTAAAGAGAAGAGAATTAAATGATATACCGGTATTTAAATATTTTAAAACTGATAAAATAAAACTTGAATTTGATGAAGTACCTCCTTCTTGGTGTATTGATGGAGATGAACTTACACATGAAACAAATGAATTTAAAATAGAAATAAACAAAGATAATTACATGTTACTTCCAACTAAAAATATTGATAAATTATTTGAAAAAACTGTAAATTCTGATGAAGAACTAGATGAAGAGTAGTCTAGTTTTTTTAGTGCAAGAATAAAAAATAAAAACACTTATAACCAAGATATTTCACAATAAAAATATTTACTATGAGTAATAAAAATTGTATAATTAAATAGAGCCTAGAGAGAACTCTCAGGTTCATTTTTTTTGGAGGTAATATTATGACAAAATACGTTTTTGTTACTGGAGGGGTGGTTTCTGGTTTAGGAAAAGGTATAACTGCATCAAGTGTAGCACTACTATTAAAATCAAGAGGATACAAAGTATTCATGCAAAAGTTTGATCCATACATTAATGTAGATCCTGGTACTATGAATCCTATACAACATGGTGAAGTATTCGTAACATATGATGGCTGTGAAACTGATTTAGACCTTGGACATTATGAAAGATTTATCGATGAAGAATTAAACTTTACATCAAACATAACAAGTGGAAAAATATATAAATCAGTTATTGATAAAGAAAGACATGGTGACTATTTAGGAGCAACTGTTCAAATGGTTCCACATATCACAAATGAAATCAAAAATAAAGTTTATGAAGCTGGAATTACTAGCGGAGCAGACATAGTAATAACTGAAATTGGTGGTACTGTAGGTGACATAGAAAGCCAAAGTTTCATTGAAGCATTAAGACAAATTCAATATGAAAAGGGAAGTACTGAAACATTCTTTATTCATTGTACTCTTATACCTTTTATATACGGCTCTAATGAACTTAAAACAAAGCCAACACAAAATAGTGTAAGAGACTTAAGAAATATGGGAATTAGACCTGATGCTTTAGTATGTAGAGCTCCTTTTAATACAAGTGATGCTATTAAAAATAAACTATCATTATTCTGTTCAGTACCAGTATCTAATGTTATAGATTCAGTGGATGTAAAAAATATATATGAAATACCAATTAACTATTATAATCAAAAGATAGATGAAATAATTTTAAAACAATTTAAGCTTCCAATTAAGAAAGCTAATCTAACTAAATGGAATAATTTAATAGAAACTGTTAATAATTTAAAAAGTGAGATAGAAATATCTTTAGTAGGAAAATATGTTGAACTTCATGATGCATATATTTCTGTTAGTGAAAGTTTAAAACATGCTGGATACAAATATAATACTAAGATAAATATTAACTGGGTAGATTCTGAGAAACTTGAAGACTCTAAAGTTAATCTAAAAGAAGTATTTAAGAATTCTAAAGGTATCATAGTACCAGGTGGTTTTGGAAGTAGAGGTATCGAAGGTAAAATCAAAGCTATAAAGTATGCTCGTGAAAATAATATTCCATTTCTTGGTATCTGTTTAGGTATGCAACTTGCTGTTATAGAATTCGCAAGAAATGTATGTGAAATAGAAAATGCATCAAGTACAGAATTTGATCCAACATGTGAAAATCCTATAATAGATTTAATGGTTGATCAAAAGTCTATTGTTAATATGGGTGGTACTTTAAGACTAGGAAATTATGAATGTACTCTTAAAAAAGGAACACTTGCATACGAGGATTATAAAACTGATATTATTTTAGAGCGTCATCGTCATAGATATGAGTTTAATAATAAATATAAAAGTATTCTTGAAGAAAAAGGTATGGTATTTTCTGGTTTAAATGAAAAAGCTAACTTAGTAGAAATAATAGAACTTCCAAAACATAAACATTTTATAGCATGTCAATTCCATCCTGAATTTAAATCAAGACCAACTAGACCTCATCCATTATTTGATTCATTTATTAAAGCAAGTTGCGACAAATAATTACAAAATATATTTAAAAAAAATAAAATGTATATTATAATATATCTAGAATAAGGAGTGGGCTTGAGTGAATATAGTGTTATCTATAATTTTACTTTTATTTGGGTTTTATGGCTTAATTAAATGTTCTGATATATTTGTAGATGCGATAAGTTCTATTGCAACTAATTTTAAGATGTCTAAAATGATGATAGCACTTACTGTTGCTGCATTTGGTACATGTGCTCCAGAACTCGCAATATCATTCCAAAGTATAAGTTCAGGTAGTGGAGATATAGCTCTTGCTAATGTACTTGGAAGTAACGTTGTTAATATCTTGTTAATAATTGGTTTAGCTGCATGTGTAGCTCCTATAAAAGTAAAAAATGATGTTACAAAAAAAGAGTTACCAATATTGCTTGTTATAACAACGGTATTTAGTTTATCAATTATTGCTCACTACATTGGAAGAACACCTGATAGCTTTATACTTGATAGATACGATGGATTATTATTTATATTCTTCTTCGGAGTATTTATATTCTATATAATATCGGTTGTAAAATCGAAACAAGGATTCTTTGAATATAGCAAACCTAAGTATAAAATGCTAACATCTATATTATTAAGCATTGCCTGTTGTGTTGGTATAATTATAGCAAGCGACTTAGTAGTAGATAATGCAAAGGTACTAGCAGAAGCACTAAATGTAAGTACTAAAATAATTACTATGACTGTTATAGTAATTGGAACCTCTCTTCCTGAAATGACTATGACAGTAGTTGCCGCTAAAAAGGGCGAATTTGATATAGCACTTGGCAACATAATTGGCACAAATATTTTTAACATAGGTATAGTTTTAGGACTTCCACTTCTAATGTATGGTGGTTTCTCGTCTACTAATTTTAACCTTATAGATGTACTCGCTGTTCATATAGCAGCATTCACTTTATACTTTTTTGCACGTAATGATAAAGTACTTTCTAGATTAGAAGGCGCACTTATGATATTAATGTTTATTGCATACTATACATATGTTTTGTTAGCATAAACTTGCAATACCTTACATTTTTCTATATAATAATTATAGAATTGTGAGGTATTTTATAATGAAAAAGAAATTCGGCGACAGAAGAGATGGTAAAAGAGTTAAAGTAGATGGATTACACCAACTATGTATAGACTTAAAGCCAAGAAGATGTGATGCAGATGTTTACATTAATCAAAGTATAGATGTAACAAATCTAGTAAAATACATTGAAAAGAAGAAAAAAGATAATCCAGATATGAAGATAACTTATTTTCATGCTTTTACCATGGCATTTGCAAAATTATTTTATAATAGAGAATTGTTAAATAGATTTATATGCGACAGAAAAACATATAGAAGAAATGATGTAGTTATAGCATTCGTAGCTAAAATAGCATTTAATGATTCAAGTGAAGAAGTTATGATTAACTTAAAAGTAGATGAAGATGATACATTGGAATCTATTGCTAAAAAGATTAGTAAAAGAGTTAATAAAGTTAGAACTTCTAAACAAACAGACAAGAAAGAAAATACTAACAACGCAGTAGATGTTATTGGACATATGCCAGGCATTATTAGAATACCTCTAGTAGGATTTATTAAATGGTTAGATAAAAAAGGATGGATACCAAGTAGTTTAGTAGATGATAATATTTATTATAGCACAGTTATTCTATCTAACTTAGGTAACTTAGGAATAGGTTCAATTTATCATAACCTTACTAACTTTGGCACAAGTTCAATGCTTGCTACAATGGGAAAAATTCACAAAGAAACAATAGTTGATGAAAATGATAATACAAAAGTAATTGATGTTTGCGACTTTGGAGTAAATATGGATGAAAGAATAGCTGATGGTTATTATTTTGCCAAATCATTAAAAATGTTTGAGTATATACTTAGTAAACCAGAATTACTAGAAGAAAGAGCTGATACAAAAATAGATTATGAAGAATAGTGAAGAAAAAATAATAGATAAAAAACAAGAAAGAATAAATAAGAAAGAAGAACGTAAAGTTAAAAAAGAAAAACTTCGTATTTTAAAGGACGAAGCTAAAAAGATAAAAAAAGAACAAAAAGAATATGATAGAGCTATACGTAAGAATATAGTTTTAACACCATGGACAAAATACTATACTAATGGTGTAGAAGAACATTTAAAGTATCCTAATGGTACAATGGTAGGATATTTACTTGAAGCAGTAGCAAGATATCCAGAAGACACCGCTATTGAATATTATGGAAGAACTTATACTTATAGAGGATTCTATGAGATGATAAGAGACACAGCAAAATCATTAAGAGCTGAAGGAGTAAAAGAAGGAGATAAAATAGCAATATTTATGCCAAATACCCCTCAAGCTGTAATGATGTTTTATGCTGCAAATATGGTTGGAGCAGTAGTTGCTTTAATACACCCAATGTCAGCAGAAAACGAAATACAAGATTATTTAAATACATCAGGTGCAACTTTCCTTTTAACATTAGATTTAATATATGAAAAAATACATAATATAGTAGATAATACTAAAGTAAATAAAATAGTTGTTGCTTCAGTAGGCGAAAGTTTAAAAAATATAAAGAAATTCTTATATAAATTTAAAAGTAGAGGTTCTGTACCTAAAATAGAACTTTCTGATGATATCATGACATGGAAAGAATTTATTAATTATGGATATGATTATGAAGGAGAAATAGCCTATCTTAAAGGACCAAATGATCCAGCTGTAATTCTTTATAGTGGTGGAACAAGTGGTAAACCTAAAGGAATACTTCTATCTAACCTTAACTTTAATGCTTTAGCACTTACTAGTCACAAAATGATAGAACAATCAGGTAATAAAGAATCAATTTTAGCAATTCTACCTATATTCCATGGTTTTGGTTTAGGCGTTTGTATTCATACAACACTTTGTTGTGGTATGAGAGTAGTATTGATACCAAACTTCTCGCCTAAAGAATTTGCTCATTTACTTCATAAACATGAAATATCAATTGTTTGTGCAGTACCATCTCTTTATGAAAGCATGACTAAAATGAAACTAGGCAAACATGATTTATCACATCTTAAATGTGCGATAAGTGGTGGAGACTTCATGTCAAGAGATTTAAAAGAAAAAGTAGATCAATACTTCAAAGAACATGGGAGTACAGCGGAAGTAAGAGTAGGATATGGTCTTACAGAAGCAAGTGCAGCTATATGTGCAACACCAACAGGTGAATATAGAGAAGGTTCTATAGGTATACCATTCCCAGATACATACTTCAAAATAGTAAAAATAGGTACACACGATACAGTACCATATGGAGAAGATGGAGAAATATGTATAAGTGGGCCAACTGTTATGATGGGATACTTAAATAATTTAGAAGAAACAATTCAAACACTTCAAGTACACAAAGATGGAAGAACTTGGTTACATACAGGTGATGTAGGCTGCATGGATAAAGATGGATTTGTATACTTCAAACAAAGAGTTAAAAGAATAATAATTTCAAATGGATATAATTTATATCCTTCTCACATAGAAACAATACTAAACCAACATCCAGCAGTATTCACAAGTACGGTAATTGGAATACCACATCCAAGAAAAGTACAAGTAGCAAAAGCGTTTATAGTGTTAAAAGAAGGTTATACTCCAAGTAAAGAACTTGAAAAAGATATTAGAAAACATTGTGAAAAGAACTTAGCTATATATAGTTTACCAGCAGAATATGAATTTAGAGAATCACTTCCTAAAACAGCAGTTGGTAAAGTAGCTTATAGAGAACTTGAAAAAGAAGAAATGAATAAGGAGAAGTAGATATGAAAAAGTATGATGTGGCAATTATAGGAGCAGGACCTGCAGGATTATTCTGTGCCTATGAACTTAAAGAAAAAAATCCAAAACTAAAAGTAGCGCTTATAGACAAAGGACATAGAGCTGAGACAAGAATGTGCCCAATGAAAGTCAATGGTGGAAAATGTGTTAACTGTAAAGTATGCCAAATCTTATCAGGATATGGTGGTGCGGGAACATTCTCAGATGGAAAACTAAACTTTATACCAAAATTAGGTAAAAGTGATTTATTTAAGTACATGTCACAATCAGAAGCATATCAAATTATAGATGATACAGAAGATATATTCACTAAATTCAAAATGGATAGTGATGTTTATCCTTCTAATATGGACGAAGCAAACCAAATAAAAAAAGAAGTTGCTAAAGCAGGAGCAAGACTTCTAGTTATAAAGCAAAAACACTTAGGAAGTGATAAACTTCCAGGATATATAAAAGATTTTACTGACTATTTAGAAAATAAAGGAGTAGATATTTATGAAAACTCTAATGTCGAAGATATAATCAGTAAAAAAGAAGATGAACATGAACTGGTTATAAATGGTGAACATTGTATTACTGCTAAAAATGTAGTAGTGGCACCAGGAAGAACAGGAGCTAAATGGGTACAAGAATTAGCTGATAAATATGAAATACCATATACTAGTCAAAGCATAGAAATAGGTGTAAGAGTAGAAGTTAGAAAAGAAATTTTAGAGGACATAACTAACGTAATTTATGATCCAACAATATTCATTAAAACCGATACATACACTGATGAAATAAGAACATTCTGTACTAATCCAGGTGGATTCGTAGCTAAAGAAAATTACTATGGATTTATATGTGTAAATGGTCACTCACTAAAAGATATTAAATCAAATAATTCAAATTTTGCATTTATTAGTAAAGTTGGACTTACTGAACCAGTAACAAATACTAGATTATATGGAGAAAGTATTGCTAGAATTGCTAACACTTTAGGAGACGGAAAACCAATTATTCAGTCACTTCGCGATTTAAAAAGAGGAAGACGTAGTGAATGGAAAAGAATAAATAAAGGATTTATTGAACCAACTCTTAAAGACTGCGTAGCTGGAGATTTATCACTAGTACTACCTCATAGAATAATAACAAATATTTTAGAAGGACTAGAAAAATTAGATAAAATAATACCAGGTGTTAACAACGATGAAACATTACTTTATGGACCAGAAATAAAATTTTTTAGTAATGAAATAGATACTAACAATAAATTCAAATTAGAAAAATATAATATATATTTTGTAGGAGATGGTGCTGGTAAAGCAGGAAACATAGTAACTGCAGCAGCAACAGGTCTAGTGGCAGCAAGAGATATAATAGAGAAAAAATAATATGACAAAAGAAGAAAGAGAAAGAATTTACGAATACTTTAATTTAATAGTATGTGCTAAAGATTCTTTTGTCGTAGATTTTTTAGACGATTATAAAGATTACATAGAAATGTTAGCTAGTAATGCTATAGAACATCTAGAAGGGGTGAAAGAACTATCAGAACCAAAAAAAGATTTAACTGATAATGGTGTTATTCATACAATAGAATTAGCTAGAGAATTTCTTGATTCGGTAAGTGATAAATATGGAAAAGAATTTGAAACAGCAATACAAGATGGTACAATAAATTTATATTATTTAAAAGAAAAAGAAGAGATAGATAAAAAGGAAGATTATTCATATTTTACACCTAGACATGACGATGGGTTTAGAATAATAAATGAACCTCTTGAAGCAAACATAACAGACACTTGCATACTTGTACATGAATTTATACATCTACAGAATGTTGATACACTCGACCCATCATTTGAACAATTATATCTAACAGAAGTTATATCAAGGACATATGAATTATTGTTTTATAAATTTTTAAAAGATAATTTGATACTAAAAGAAGAAAATAATGTAATAGTAAAAAGATTTTTAAAAAGATACTTAAGAAGAGCGCGTCAAATGAAAATATTAACAAATGTAATAAGAATGTATGATGAAGGTAAAGCAGATATAACAAAGTTAAAAGATAATTATGAAGAAGCTAAAGATATGTATGTTAAATTGAGTAAATCCTTAAAATACTTTATAGGTGAATCTATAGCTATATATACATATCAAAATATATTAAGAGGTATAGTTACTCCAAAGAATATTGAAGATATGAGTGATAACTTAGATAAACATGATGACTTTACATCACTAAACTTTATATTTCCAAAAATTCCAAATAAAGAAGAATTTGGAGAATCTATTGAAACACTTAAAGATGAAATACAAGATAAGACTATGAAACTATAATTCATAGTTTTTTAATTATTTCAGTTTTTATTCTTTTAAATGAATTTAATATATGTTAAAATATTACATAGATAAGAGAGGTAACTATCGTGGGAAAAATAATATCATTAGTAAATCAAAAAGGTGGAGTAGGCAAGACAACAACAAGTATCAATTTATCTAGTTCCCTAGGGCATTTAGGTAAAAAAGTTTTACTAATTGACTTAGATCCCCAAAGCAACAGCACAACTGGACTTGGGATAAATAGAGGCAAAATTAAAAAGAGTATATATAATGTTATAATGGGTGAATGTGATATTAAAGAAACAATCATAAAAACACCATATAAAAATTTAAGTATTATTCCTGCATTAATAGATTTAGCAGGTGTAGATATAGAATTAATTCAAATAAGCGTACAAGATAAAGAATTTATAATCACAGAACAATTAAAAAAACAATTAGATACTATTAGAGATAGATATGATTATATAATTATAGATTGTCCACCTAACTTAGGTATATTAACTACTAATGCATTAGCTGCATCAGATTCAGTATTAATACCAATTCAATGTGAATATTACTCATTAGAAGGAGTTAATCAATTATTACATACAGTCATTAGAATACAACAAAAAGTTAACTCTAATTTAGATATAGAGGGAGTTTTGTTAACAATGCTAGATGGAAGAACATTGTTAGGTCTAGAAGTAGTAGAAGATGTACGTAAATTCTTTAATGAAAAAGTATTTAGTACAATTATTCCAAGACTTGTAAAACTAGTAGAAGCACCATCACATGGAAAACCAATATTAGAATACGATCCAAAAAGTAAAGGTGCCCTAGCATATTTAAATTTAGCCAAAGAGGTGATTGAAAGAAATGGAAACAAATAAGAGAAAAGCACTAGGAAGAGGTTTAGAACAATTATTTAGTAATGAGTCACTATATGTAAATCCAATTGATCCAATTGAAGAAATAGTAGAAAATACTCCAAAAGAAGATATTGTTGAATTAAACGTAAGTGAACTTAGAAGTAATCCATATCAACCAAGAAAAACATTTGAACAAGAAAAATTAGTAGAACTAGCAAACTCAATTAAAGAGTTTGGAGTTTTAGAACCAATTATAGTTAAAAAGACTATAAAAGGTTATGAGATAGTTGCTGGTGAAAGAAGAAAAAAAGCATGTGAATTAGTTGGAGTAGAAAAAATACCAGCTATTATAAAAGACTTTACTGATGAAGAAATGATGCAAATAGCACTTCTTGAAAATATACAACGTGAAGACTTATCAGCAATAGAAGAAGCAGAAGCATATGCAAACTTAATTAAAGCATTAAATATAACTCAAGAACAATTAGCTAATAAAATAGGTAAAAGTAGAAGTTATATAACAAACATGTTAGGACTTTTAAATTTACCAGAATCAGTTAAAAATGATATATTACATGGATTAATATCAATGGGACATGCAAAAGTATTAAGTAAACTTGAAAACGAAGAATTAATATTAGAATTAGCTGAAAAAGTAAAATTAGAACACTTATCAGTACGTGCATTAGAAGCATTAGCTCAAAATCCAAATTATAAAAGAAAAAATGAAATAGTTAAAATTCAACCAGTAAATACTTATGGATATGTTGAAGAAGCAATGAGAGATGCTATTGGTAGTAGAGTTAAAATTAAAAACAAAAAAATAATCATTCCATTTAATAGTGACAAAGACTTAGAAAGAGTTCTTGAAATATTAAATATAGAAGTGAAAGTTGATTAAAATGAATAAAGAGTATAAAATAGGAAGCAAAGTCATTATGAAAAAACCACATCCTTGTGGAACTAACCTATGGGAAGTTACGAGAGTAGGAGTAGATATTAAAATAAAATGTATTAAATGTGGTAGAAGCATAATGATGGATAGAATTGAATTTGAAAAAAAACTAAAGAAAGTTGAGGAAATTTAATGTTTAAAAAGAAATTAAAATTAAGTCCTATAATGAGCTTTATAATTTTAATCTCTGTAACTATTTTATTAAGTGGATTCTTACATCTTATTAACGTTCAAGGTGAATATACTACAGTTAATAGAGCATCAAGTGAACTTATTAACAATGTCGTAGAAGTTAAAAACTTATTTAGTACTAAAGGTATAAAACACATAGTTACAACAGCAGTTAGTGGATTTGTTAACTTTGAACCACTAGGCGCACTTATAATAGTTCTTATAGGAATAGGAGTTCTAGAAAAAACAGGATTTATGAAGACATTCTTCACAATACTAACTAGAAATTCCAAGAGATATACAATAACATTTATATTAGTATTTTTAAGTTTATTATTCTCACTATTAGGTAAAGTTGGTTTTGTAGTTATGTTACCAATAGGAGCATTACTATTTAAATATGGACGAAGGAACCCACTTGGAGGAATAATCGCATCATTCGCATCACTTTCATTTGGATATGGTATAAATGTATTTATGTCAGCTAATGATAGTACGTTACTTAGCATGACATTAAATGCTGCATATATAACAGATCCAAAATATAAAATAGGAGTATTCTTTGCATTGTTTATAATGATAGCAGTTCTAATTATTACATCAATTGTAT
>OIZT01001146.1_pt1 | contig 12938 bp, 19 predicted proteins | sample 1588611 | NCBI WGS metagenome assembly OIZT01 (sample SAMN03283278) | human gut metagenome | biome: human-associated habitat; material: feces | host: Homo sapiens | place: Peru | collected 2012
AGGCGGCGGAGTGCGGCGGTTAGATGCGCTTGCCTGCGTACATCTTTTCGTAGTATAGCTGGTAGTCGTCGCCACTGACGGCTTCCACCCAGTCGCGGTGTTCGAGATTCCAGCGAATGGTCTTGACAATGCCCACTTCAAAGGAGGTTTCGGGATACCATCCGAGGTCGGCCTTAATCTTCGAGGGATCAATGCCATAGCGCTGGTCGTGGCCTAGGCGGTCTTTCACGAAAGTGATGAGCGATTCGTTGATCCAATCAATGCTGATTTGTCCGTCGGCGCCGATCTCTTGGCGTTTCAGCAAGGTGCGGAAACGAGGCTCTTCGGCCATGATGTCGTGAATGGTGCGGATGATAATCTTGACGATTTGAATGTTTTGGCGTTCATTGTGTCCGCCCACGTTGTAGATGCTGCCGTCTTTGCCTTGATTGATCACCATATCGATGGCTTTGCAGTGGTCTTCCACGTAGAGCCAGTCGCGTATGTTCTCTCCCTTGCCATATACGGGGAGGTTCTTGCCTTGCAAGATGTTGTTGATGACCAGGGGAATGAGCTTCTCGGGGAATTGATAGGGTCCGTAGTTGTTGGAGCATCGTGTGATGCTTACGGGCATGTGGTAGGTGTCGCGATAGGCACATACGAAGTGGTCGGCCGAGGTTTTTGAGGCACTATATGGGCTGTGTGGACAGAGGGGAGTTTGCTCTGTGAAGAAGCCTTCGGAGCCGAGCGAGCCATACACTTCATCGGTGGAAACTTGATGGAAGCGTACTCCAGGGCGCCATGTGGGGTAGCCTTGTGGATCGCGTCCCATCACCCATGCTGCGCGTGCAGCATCGAGGAGGTTTTGTGTGCCCAGAATGTTGGTGTTGAGGAAGAGTTGCGGATTCTCGATGCTACGATCTACGTGGCTTTCTGCGGCGAAGTTTACCACCACGTCGAATCGGTATTCGGCAAAGAGTGAGTCAAGCAGTGCACGGTCGCAGATATCGCCTTTCACGAAGAAGCAACGTTCGTTGTCGATGTCTTGTGCGATGGTGCCGAAATAGCCAGCATAGGTCAGCAGGTCGAGTACTACTACGCGCACATTGTCGTATTTCTTTAGAATGTACTTCAAGTAGTTGGCACCGATAAATCCTGCGGCACCTGTTACGAGATAGGTTTTCATTATTAAGTATAAAGTATTACAAGCTTCGCTTGAAGTATAAAGTATTACAAGCTTCACTTGAAGTATTAAGTATAAAGTATTACAAGCGGGATGAGGGCTTAAGATGAAAGGTAACTTTATAACCTTCTAACCTCAAAACTTCAAACCCCCATAGTGCTCCGCTACCTGATTGGTGAGGTCGATAAATTCCTTTACTGAGAGCTGCTCTGGACGACGGGTCAGCAGTGGCTGAGAGAGAAACTCCGTGTGGTCGGGAGCGCCTTGGCATTGCTGATCGAGCTCGTGGAGGAGGGGCTTGATAGAGCCGCGCATCATCTTGCGTCGCTGATTAAAGGTGGTCTTTACCACTCTTCGCATAAGTTGCTCGTCGCAGCCAGGGTGGGTCACATCGTTGCGCGTGAGACGCACTACGGCACTGCGCACCTTGGGAGGCGGATTGAATACGCCAGGATCGACGGTGAATAGATAGTCTACCTTATAATAGAGTTGTACTAGTACGCTCAGAATGCCATAAGCCTTGCAACCCGGAGGGGCGGCTAGTCGTTCGGCCACTTCTTTCTGAATCATGCCCGTGCAGCAAGGGATGAGGTGACGATAGTCGAGCATCTTGAAGAAGATCTGGCTACTAATGTTGTAGGGATAGTTTCCCGTGAGCACGAAGGGACGGCCTTCGAAGGTGTGGTCAAGGTGCATCTTTAGGAAATCGTCTTCCACGATACCTTGCTCGAGCGCGGGAAAGTGTTCGCGCAGATAGGCCACGCTTTCGAAGTCGATTTCCACTACTTTGAGCTCGCGCCCTTTCTGGAGAAGATATTGCGTCATTACGCCCATGCCGGGACCCACTTCAAGAATGGGCAATTCGGGGCATGCATCTACGGTATCGGCGATGGCTTGTGCCGTGGGTAGGGAGGTCAGAAAGTGTTGGCCAAGAAATTTTTTAGGGCGTACGGACTTCATCTAATATATTTTTTCTACTTTTGCATAAGAACGCAGGCAAAGCCCTTTTGGGGGCTACGGCTGTGATTTTGGCTACAAAGGTAAACATTTTATTGGGAGTATGCCAAGAAATGAACCTCTGTTTCATACGTTTTTTACTCAACTTCCGGATTTCGCCTGGGCTTTTAGCCCACCTCTTCTAAATCTGAAAGTTCAGAAAATATTATGATAATATGTAGGGAGAGGGGGTGCATCATGAGGATGAACCATCTTCGCTCTTTCTAAAGCAATTTTTTTCACGCTTGAAAAGCTTTGTCAAGGTCATATTACAAACGGCGTTTCCCTTCCTGCTCGGGTGGGGCATTCTTTGGTGGATGTATCGCGATACGGACTGGGAGGCTTTCTCACACTTTGTCTTTGGCGAGATGCAGTGGGGGTGGATGCTCCTAAGTCTTGCTTTCGGCATATTGCCTCAGATGGCTCGTGCTTGGCGTTGGAAGATGGCACTCGAGCCGCTGGGTGAGAGACCAAGAAGGAGTTCGTGTACAGATGCCATTTTTATGTCGTATGCGGCGAGTCTGGTGATTCCTCGCGTGGGCGAGGTAACTCGTTGTGGCACGCTGAAGAAGACCGATGGAGTGAGCTTCAGCAAGAGCCTTGGCACGGTGGTCACCGAGCGCGTGGTCGATTCGCTGCTGATGCTCTTATTTACGAGTGTGGCCTTTCTGTGGCAGCTCCCTATGTTTGTGCGTTTCATGGACGAGACGGGCATGGACTTCTCTTCTTTGCTCCGTCGGTTCACGGGTACGGGCTATCTTGTCACCTTTATCTGTCTTGTGGCTGCACTAGCAGCTGCGGTGGTGGCGGTGAAGCGCTTTGCTGTGTTTCGGAAAGGGCGCGACATGCTTCAAGGTATATGGGAGGGCATTCTCTCGCTGCGCCACGTGAAGAACTTGCCGCTCTATCTGCTTTATAGCCTGCTGATATGGGTGGGCTATTTTCTCCATTTCTACATTGCTTTCTTCTGCTTCCCATTTACGGCTCAACTCTCGTTAGGAGCCGCATTTCTCATATTCTGTGTGGGCACTTTTGCAGTGCTCGTTCCTACTCCCAATGGGGCAGGGCCATGGCATTTCGCGGTGAAGACGATGCTCGTGCTCTATGGAGTGGCCGATGGGCAGGCCGTCATGTTTGCCCTGGCTGTACATACCATCCAGACGGCTCTCGTAGTGGCGTTGGGTGTGATGGGATGGAGCAGAGTGGCGCTGCGTGGCCAACGAAGAGAGGCTGTGGAGAAAGTGTAAGCATCGTGTAGCCAGCGATGTTTTGGCACAGACGAATGCGTCGGAAGAAATAAGAAACTTAATTCTCGGATTTAGCCTGAGGCTTTTCCTCTGCCTTTCCTAAATCCGAAACTTCAGTAGTAAATATTCTAACATCAACAATCATGAGTGAAATAGCAAACCTGCAACCGCAGGCCATTTGGAAAAACTTTGATCTGCTTACTCAGGTGCCCCGTCCATCGGGCCATCTAGAGAAGGTGCAGCAGTTCTTGCTCGACTGGGCAGCCCAAAAGGGCGTAGAGGCATTCAAGGATGAAGCTGGTAACATCATCATGCGCAAGCCTGCCTCGGCGGGTATGGAAGATCGTAAGATAGTGACTCTCCAGGGACACATGGACATGGTGCCGCAGAAGACGAAGGAGTCTACCCACAACTTCGAAACCGATCCGATAGAGACTTATATCGATGGCGATTGGGTGAAGGCAAAGGGCACTACGCTTGGGTCGGACGATGGTATGGCTGTGGCCACCATCATGGCTGTGATGGAAGATCCTACCTTAAAACATGGTCCTATCGAAGGCTTTATCACTGCCGACGAGGAGACTACTATGTATGGGGTGAACCACATGAAGGCCGATGTTATTGAGGGGGAGATCTTGCTCAACCTCGACGATGAGACCGAAGGAGAGATGATTATCGGTTCGGCTGGCGGCGTGAATATGACCGCTACGCTCGAATACAAGCCTCTAGAACCCGATGCGACTGATGCTGCAGTGAAAATTACCCTTCACAAGCTCTTCGGCGGACACTCTGGATTGGAAATCAACGAAGGTCGCTGCAATGCAAATAAGGCCATGGCACGTATCGTGCAGGACGCTATTGCCAACTTTGAAGCTTGCCTCGCTTCATGGCAGGGCGGCAATATGCGCAATGCCATTCCCGCTTCGGCCGAAGTGGTGCTGACGTTGCCGAAAGAAAATGTGGAGGCTCTCAAGGAGGCCATAGACGAATGGCGACAGACGCTCCGCGAGGAGTATGCTCCTGTCGAAACAACCATGGAACTCGACGTGGAGGACGCTCCGCTGCCTAAGTATATCGTGCCCGCTGAGATTCAGGATAATCTTGTGGACGCTCTCTGTGCCGTACACAATGGCGTGTTGCGCATGATCCCTTATGATAAGCAGATAGTGGAGACTTCATCGAACTTGGCCATTGTGGAGATTGCCGAGGGTAAGGTACGTTTCCTAATCCTTATTCGTTCTTCACGCGACAGTATGCGCGAATGCTGTGTAGAGACGCTCGAGAGTGCTTTCTCTATGGCAGGCATGAAGGTGGAAACTGATGGCGACTACCCCGCTTGGCAACCTAATCCACAGAGCGAGATTGTGGAACTCATGAAGGGTATCTATAAGGAACTTTTCCAGCAGGACAATCTTGTCACCGTGGTGCATGCCGGATTGGAATGTGGCGTGATTGGCGCTTTGCGTCCTCACATGGATATGGTGAGCTTCGGTCCGACCTTGCGTTCGCCCCACACTCCCAACGAGCGTTGCAATATTCCTAGTGTGGCTCGCTATTGGACTTTCGTCAAGACAATCCTTGAACGCATCCCTAAGAAATAAGTCTCTTCGTATAGAGCACGGGTGTGCGCCTGTGCGTAAGGTCTGATATGTGCGCTAGGCGCGATGCCTGCTTGTGCTTTAAAAGGAAATCCCCTCTCTTACATGATTCTCTGTAGGAGAGGGGATTTGTTTGTGTCGGAGGGCAAGGAAGGGAGAGGGCAAGGCTGAAAGAGAGATGTCTGCTAAGAAAAAGAAAGCCCGAAGTTCTCCATTTTCGGAAAACTTCGGGCGGAAGTTGTACTCTTTCAAGAGTAAGGGCGTTCACCTATGATATAGGTGCGTGGGCCTTGGATTAGTCCTCATCTGACGACCAGCTATCGCTGCTCCAATCCTTACCAGCAGAGAATGCATCAGAGGGAGCGACAGACTGGCTTTCGTCTTCTACAATGCCTACCTTAGGACCTGAGACTGCGAGCATCTGCATAGGTTCGAGGTTGATTACCCTTAATGAGGGAGTGATATATGTGAGTTTCATGATGAATTTATCTATGATGTGATATTCGTTGTGTTGTTACTTTACGATGAACTTCTTACCGTTCTGGATGTAGAGGCCGCTCTTTGCAGCGCTCATTACGCGGCGTCCGCTGAGGTCGTAGATGGGAGCCTGAGCATTGGCAGCGTTGGTGGTGATGCCGTTGATAGCAGTTTATCGGACACCAATAGATTTTTATGGGGAATTCTCGGTGGGTGGGATATAAGATCATGAAAAGTTTCATATAATAGAAACTTTTCGTACCTTTGCAGATATATTAAACATACATATGCAAGAACAGAAATTTAGGATTATCCTTACGGGTGAGGCACAAGATTTTTTGGAATCTCTATCTTTAGCTGCAAGGAAAAAATAGCATATAATATCCGCCGTGTTATGGGCGGTGAAATAAACAATGAACTTTTCAAGAAATTGGAAAACTCTGATGGTATTTGGGAATTCCGTACAAAATATAATGGAATAGCATACAGACTATTTTCTTTTTGGGATACAGAAATAGAGACCTTGGTAATAGCGACACATGGAATTATCAAGAAAACTCAGAAAACTCCATCAAAGGAAATCGCCAAAGCCGAAAGAATTAAGCAAATGTATTTTGAAAAGAAAGCTAAGCAACAAAATAAGAAAAAATAATGGAAGATTTAAGACTTACATCTTTTGAGGATTTCCAAGACAAAAATTTTGGAAAAATTGGAACTCCTGAACGTGATGCGTTTGAAAAAGAGGTAGATGACGCTTTACAGGCTTACAGAATGGGGGAAGTAATAAAGCAGGCACGTAAGGCTAGAAATCTAACGCAAGAACAACTTGGAGCAAAGGTTGGTGTACAAAAGTCTCAAATTTCAAGATTGGAACGTGGACATGGCATCACCTTTAATACCATGGCTCGTATATTCAAAGCTATGAATATACCTGCAGTACTAGATATGGGTGAAATTGGAAAAGTCGCATTATGGTAATCTAAAAATCCTTTCCCAAAGCCCACCCTTTCGGGCAATCCTTTCATTCAGCCGCCGTGCGCATTGGCTCTCTTGCTATGCGCATGGCGGCTTTTCCGAGGGAAACGAACTTTCACGTTCTTCTTGACCGATGAAGTTCCCACGCTTACGCTGATCTTTCAGAATGAGTTCAATGTGGATGACACCTTGTACCTCACCGCCCAAACCAAGCGCAAGGTTTTTTTTGACCGCAGCTTTGCTGTATGTTGTGGACAATCTTCTGCATACGATGATAATACGGAGATTGAATATGAGAGCGAGACGTCCTCGCTTTCCTATTCCTTTGCCTGTCATCTTACGCAATCCTTATCCCGAACTCGCGTATTTCCGAAGGACAATAAGTATAAAACTCCACTCTGTGGAACATAAAACAGAACTCTGCTTCTCTACTATATCCATGCGAGTTGATAAAGTCCATAATAGCCTTTGATGCACCTTTTACAAAGGTTTCTATTCGTTTATTTGGATAGTAATGATTTACTACGACTTCTATTCCCGCAAGGTCTGGCTCAAAAGTGAATGTGCCACTACCTTTGATTAAGTCAGACATCGAAAAATAATCATATCCATCTTTATAATCATTGTGGAATACTCTACCATGTGAAACGGACTCATCAAACTTTTTAATGATGAGTTTATCATTCATGTGAGTGTCATCGCCATATACATAGCCAATATAGTTCTCTACTTCTTTGGTGATTGCTTCACGTAATCTATTTTTCATATAGTTGCTTGTATCCATATCAGAATTGTACTCCTACTCTAAATCCTACATTATGTTCTTCATAGTAGACATTTGTACCATAAGTAAAAGCTACTGTTAGCGTATAATTCTTTTTTAGAGGTTTGGAGATGCCAACGCTTGGGCTTAGGTAACAACCATCGTTTTCCACATCATAGCCAACTTTCATTTCAACGTAAGGATCTACGACTAACTTCTTTTTTGTGAAGTAACCTCTGAAATCCGCATAGATGGGTAGCATACCACATTCGTAACCAATACCGCCACCTACAAAGAACACTCGGTTTATTTGAAAACCATGTGTTGAGAATAATCCCAAATTCATTTCTTCACAAGAAACGTCTCTAAGGAGAGCTACATTTACATCTCCATTGTAACCTCTCGTTCTGTAATTATTCGATTGTGCATAGCCCAATATCGAATAAAGAGCCAATAATACTAAGATAAATCTCTTCATAAATTGTTCGCTTTAGATATTATTGATAGAATTCTCACCAATCACCCAAATAGTAAATAGGATTTTGTCTGCGATGGAATTTCTTGCTAAGGTCTAAACCCAATAGGTCTGATTCTCGTTCTTCTTCACCTTCAAACATAATGCGACCTTTAAGTTCACCCTCTTCTACAACGTTCCATTGGTAAGGATGATATACCTTGACGACCTTACCATCAAGCACCGCCAAGCAAAGTTCTACTTGCTCAGCTCGTTTGATTGACATTCGCCAAAATTTGCGGGTACATTCATAGATGTTTTCGCGTTCTTTCCATTCGTGGTAAGATTTGGTGATATTGAAAGCTACTATTCTGCGAGGTTCGAAGATTGTCATCTCATCCATAGTTATTGGACGTGTTGGAGGACATGGATAATGTTCACTACCTACCTCAATCATGCCCTTGGGCACATTCCAAAATTCTGCACAAAAAGTAGGGAATTTTCCTTTCTTGGCTTTTTCTACAAGATGATCAAACCATTCAACGTACGGTTTATCTTCTCCCTTTCCAAGTTTAAGCAGTTCACCACTCATTTCACTTGTTAAGGTATCTAAGTAAGGCGTTATGTCGTTTTCTCCATTATCCGCATTACCTGTAGATAGATGCCATGTGTTTTTTGGGAAATTGATAATAAATTCGTTTCTCATGATGTTGTTTGCAGTTGTTATATGACACCGCATAGCACAACCATTAGGAGCCATGTATGAGAACCATCTAAGTCTCTCATAACCCATTCTATGTAAACTTTGAAGTAGTAACATGAGTTGCAACACTCCAAGTTGTATGAGATTCGTTTCCATTATTTTCTAAATTTAATTAGCTCTTTTCCCGTCAAGTAGATAGGCATACCCTCTACATATCCAGGCTTTTTACTCTCTGTTTCGGTAATACTCTCAATGTCGAACTTGCCAAGCGTGATTTCTTCGTCAAAGAAGTAGCAGAAGTAGCGATCGTGACGGGGATTTTCATAGCCCGTCTCGAGCATTTTCTCCTTGCTCATTTCACCAGTGTTCTTCACGCGGAAGGTGTACAAGCGAGTGATTTGTTTGTTGTAAAGAGTCAACTAGCAAGTGCAATATTACACACAAAATTTGAGAGATTCCTCTTTAGGTGTTGAGAAATTGAGTTTTTCTCTTGGTCTTGTATTGATATTTCGCAAAATATCATATTCAACGACTATGGAAATTTGCTACCGCTGAATAGTTACGAAAACGTTTTAAGAAGGCGAGTGTGTAACCTTATTGCAGCTGCACACTCGCATACGTAATCCCTTAATGGGATGAGATCATTAGACAAACGATGAAGTTCCGATGCAATATTTCTTCATTATGTGAAGAGGTCCACTGCATACGATGGCTGATCCAAAAATTGAGCGCAAAATCCCTGCGCTCATTGCAGACTTCTGCACATACTATGCGACCCATGCCAACCACAGTGTCATCTATTGCTATGATGCCACCGCTCTTGGCTCTAACTATGCCGTGAACGATCAAGACTTTCACTGGGTAGTTGTGCATGAGTTTGAACGCCACGGCTGGAGTGTGCAAGATGTGTATCTTGGCAACCCGATGCGCCATGATGAGAAGTACTTGCTCATCAACCAAGGTTTTTCAGGCAAGCAACGGCTCATGCCTTATTTCAACCGTCAAATGTTGTGCAAATGAGAACAAAGTCAAACTTGTTTGAACTTTGTCGAGTGCAGCCAACATTCGTAAAACAAAACAATGATGACCTTATTCTTGCCATACAATCGGTAGGGGTGGAACGCGGAAGAAATGGCTTTCGCAAAAACAAGTCTACAGAGAAAAATCCCGAATCAGAGGAGGACTTGTTGGAGCATCGCACCGATGGCACAGATGCTTTTGATACGCTGTATATTGGGTGTGAGAAATTCCCACAGCATGATCTTTATGGTTTTTCGGTAGGTGGAGTGAAATAAAGAAGTTAAAGATTTTAAGTTTTGACACTTTGTGCTAACTTTGCGAACAAAACTTGTACTATGATAATAGAAATCACATCTTCTATGCTCAAGAAAATCTTGGTCGTTTTGATTGCCGTTCTTCTTGTTGGCGGAATTGGCTATTTTGTATATAACCATAACAAATGCAAAAACGAAAGAGAGGAACTTGCCTCAAACATCAACAAGGCAGGAACTCTGAGTATGTTTATTATTCAAGACTATGCTATGACTTGGCAAGCAGCTATAAAGAATGAGAAAGTCTTGGATGATAAAGGCAATTCTGTATATAATAGCGATTTTAATTCCGCTATTTATAACAGAAGTCAGTTCTATCGCAATATTGGCATTCTGCCATACTTGGACAGTTTGAAAACTGCTATTCAAGTTGAAATGAAGAATGCGGATTCTGATAGTAAAGAGGATGCAGCTTTCACTTCTTCGTTTGACAAGGTTTCCAAACTTATGAATCTTGCGACAGAACCGACTGGTTCTTTGTTTACATTCAATCAGAACGTGAATGTTATTCGTTCTGAGTTTCAAAGTTCTTTAGACCAAATAGCGATTTACTATCCCGTTGCTTCTAAAGATAGCATCGAGAAATGGGGACTTTCGTTCTTACAAACGAAACGTACACAATATCTTGAAAAAATACGTAAGGAACACGCCATTAACAAAGAACAAATGAAGAAAGAAGGCTTTCATTTGATTACTGATGGCATCTACTACAAGACCATTTCAAGAGGTGATGGTAAAACGCATTGTACATCATCGAGTTTAGTAAAAGTCCAATACAAAATGACTTTAATGAACGGCATCGTTATGGATGAAAGTAGAAATGAAGGATTTGATGTGAACTTGTCAAATGTTATTAGAGGCTGGCAAATAGCGTTGCCTTATATGACACTTGGAGAAACCGCTGAATTTGTGATACCTTTTGACTTGGCTTATGGTGAACAAGGAACAGGCCCTGTACCCTCTTATGCTAATTTGCGCTATAGAGTTAAACTGCTTTCAATAGACTAAAATAATAACTTTCACATCATGGAAATATTCGCTTACATTCTCGCTCTCATTTGGAGCATTCTTTGCCTCATTCTTTTCTTTAAGATTTGGGGAATGACAAATAATGTGGAACAGCTTACGCAAGAAGTTCATGAACTTAAACTAAATCTTGAACAAGGAAGAATACAGGTGAAAACTCCTCAAAGACAAGAAGGTATTCCACTTGTTCAAAGTCCTTCGGATATTCCTTGGGATGATGACTTAAAGATTGGAGATAAAGTGAAACTGAAATCCAATGGGGAACTCTACAAAGTGGTAGGTTTTGAAGATAATGGGTACGTCCAATGTGAACCAGAAAAAATGGGAATCTTTGATAATTTCGTGTCCGTTAAAAGAAGTGGCCTAATCAAGATTTAGTTCGTATATCACTAAGCCCACCCTTTTGGGCAATCCTTTCTTTCAGCCGCCGTGCGCATTGGCTCTCTTGCTGTGCGCATGGCGGCTTTTTCGTGTGCTTGGGTGTGGAGGAGTGGGAGAGGTGGACTACATGGGTAGGGTTTAGATGTGAGGCGATGGCAAGCGCCTTACTTCGGCAATCTCGTGACACGGCAAAGGCAATGCGTTTTAGGAGGAAGCTTGAGCGTATAGCCTTGCACATCTGTTTCTCCACCCGTTCTTAAATTGCCGCATCAATGCCGACCTTGAGTTTTGTATTGGCAAGGACTACAATGCCAATATCAATTGGGTTGTGTGCGGTCTGCCTCACGGCAACCGACTTAATGTACTCAAATCTTTCTACGTAAAATTTGGGCGCAAAATTCTTGTGCTCATTGCAGACTTCTGCACGTACTATGCGCCCCATGCCAACCACAGTGTCATCTATTACTATGATGCTACCGAACTTGGCTCTAACTATGCCGTGAACTACCAAGATTTTCATTGGGTAGTGGTGCATGAGTTTGAACGCCATGGCTGGAGTGTGCAAGATGTGTATCTTGGCAACCCCATACGACATGATGAAAAGTACTTGCTCATCAACCAAGGATTTTCAGGTAAGCAACGGCTCATGCCTTATTTCAATCGCCAAATGTTGTGCAAATGAGAACAAATTCAAACTTGTTTGAACTTTGTCGAGTGCAGCCAACATTCGTAAAACAAAACAACGTTGACCTTATTCTTGCCATACAAAGTGCAGGGGTAGAACGTGGAAGAAACGGTTTCCGCAAAAACAAGTCCACCGAGAAAAATCCAGAGTCAGAAGAGGACTTGTTGGAGCATCGTACCGATGGCACAGATGCTTTCGATACACTGTATATTGGGTGTGAAAAGTTCCCACAGCATGATTTTTATGGCGGTATTTCTTTGGGTGGGGTGAGATAAAAAACTCCCCAATTTGTTTCCTATATTATCTACTTTTCATAACTTTGCAACTATAAACAATCCATTATGGCTGAACTAAAATTCAAAATAGCTTTTGCCATTGATGCTCAGGAGTTTCTAAAATCAATTCCTGATAGTGCAAGAGAAAAAATCTATTATAATATACGTCGCGTATTATATGGCGAAATAAACAATGAGTTATTCAAAAAATTGGAAAACTCAGATGGTATATGGGAATTTCGAACGTTGTATCAAAAAATAGCGTATCGCTTATTTGCCTTTTGGGATACAGAATCCGATACGCTGATTGTTGCAACGCACGGCATTATAAAGAAAACTCAAAAAACTCCTTCAAAAGAAATAGCAAAAGCTGAAAAATTGAAGGAAATCTACTTTAATAACAAGAAACAAAAGAAAGGAAAGTAATATGGAAGATCTGAAGTTGAAATCATTTGATGAAATGCAAGATGAGTTCTTTGGCAAAATTGGTACGCCAAAGAGAGATGCTTTCGAAAAAAAAGTAGAGGAAGCATATCAGGAATACAAAATGGGGGAAGCGATTAAACAAGCACGAAAGGCTAATAATCTTACACAAGAACAACTTGGTGAAAAGATAGGTGTGCAGAAATCGCAAATTTCAAGATTAGAGCGTGGTCACGGTATAACATTTAGTACCATGGCTCGTATCTTCAAAGCTATGAATATTCCTGCTTTTTTAGATATGGGTGCAGCTGGTAAAGTTGCATTGTGGTAGAGTAATCCCTCTCTCCCAAGCCCACCCCTACATCATTTTAGGGCAGTCCATCATTTAGCCGCCGTGCGCATTGGCTCTCTTGCTGTGCGCATGGCGGCTTTTTCGTGTGCT
>OIZT01001149.1_pt1 | contig 12904 bp, 16 predicted proteins | sample 1588611 | NCBI WGS metagenome assembly OIZT01 (sample SAMN03283278) | human gut metagenome | biome: human-associated habitat; material: feces | host: Homo sapiens | place: Peru | collected 2012
CGAAACAATCTTGTTTTATCAGAACGGGTTGTTTTTTGTTTGATAAAAAGTGTGAAAAGTGCTATTATAAATATGGTGAAGATATGAAACATATAAAGAAGTATTTAAGATTTTATATTATGTTTGGTGTTACAGCTATAATATCAATTTATTTAATATTTTGGGGACCTGCTTCTAAATATTTAGCTGTTTATAAAAATAAAATGACTATAGAATATAATATGGATTCTAAGGAGGGTTATACTTGGAGTTATGAGTCTAGTAATGATAATGTTAAATTATCTAGTAGTGAAGAAGATAAATGGGTATTTGAACCAAATAAGAATGGTAATACAACTTTAACATTCTATTATAAAAATGGAGATAAGACCCTATATAAAATAATATATGGTCTTAAAGTTTTAGGTAACAAAATAATTTGGACTAAGGGTGAAGGTACAGGACTTACTAGTTATCCTAATCCATATTAAAATATACATATTTTTTGTTAAATATGTATATTTTTTATTGTATTTGTGATAATATATCATTAAGGAGTGTATAGTATGGAACCATATAAAGCTAAAAAATTACCTTTTAATTATGAACTTGATAATTCTATTATGAAACTATTATGTGATGCTAAAGAGGCTTATGGAGAATATAAAGGTTTTCTTAAAAGTATGACTTATGATTATAAATCATTTTTAGAATCTGCTTTTATTATTGATACTTATTATTCTTTTAAAATTGATAATGCTAAAATTACTAAGGATGAAATGTTTTTAATGCCTTACAAGAATAAAAACAATACTGTAATACAATTTAATAATATTAAACTTTCTTTATTATCTGGACTTTCTTATGCTGGAAAAAATGGTTTTTCTATTGATGTTTATAATAAAATTAATAAAGCTCTTTTAAGCAATTGTAAAAAAGATAATTCTACTAAGGGAAGTGGACACTTAAGAAAAACCCAAACTTATATTTTGAAACCTGGTCTTGCTGGATCCAGCGTTTCTTTTGTGCCACCATTATATAATGAATTAAATGGTTATATGAAGAATTTATGCGAATATATGAATGATCCTAAGGAACCTGATTTTATAGCATTAGCAACAACACATTATCAATATGAAAAATTACATCCATATTTAACTGGTAATGGTAAAATTGGCAGACTTACAATACCTATACAATTATCGTTTTATAAAAAGGAACCACCAATATTATTTATTTCAGAAGCTATTGATAATTTAAAAAATACTTATTTTACTTTACTTAGTGAAGAAGATGATGAAAAATTTCCTAAATTTTTAAAATTTATTCTAGAATGTATTATTAATCAATGCAGCATTAATATAAAAAGAATAAAAAAATTAAATAAAATATATATGAGAGATTTAGAAGATTTTAAAATCACTATTGGTGGAAGCACGATTTATAAAGTATATCCTGTAATTGCTAAGAAAATAGTGTTTACTACTAACGATATAGTTGAAGAATGTAAGCTACATATTAATTCTGTTAATAAAGTCCTTAATAAATTAGTTGAACAAGGATATTTGGTGAAAGAAAAAAAGAAAGGTACTACCAGAGTAACGTTCACTTATACTAATATGTATGATATATTAACTAATGCTTCTAATTAAATTTATATAATATTGCACATTATTACTTGTAATATTTTCAAAGTAAATATGTGCTTTTTTATTTGTGTTAATTAACTGACAGAGATCTTTAAAATTAAGCTTAGTTAATTTTATGTATTTATTTAGAAATTCTATATTTTTTAAGTATTTGTACGTAAACATATTTATAAATTCTTTATGATATAGTTCTAAATTACTATAGTAGTATTTATTTGATAAAAGGATTTTATTATATTTATTATTTAGCGTTTCACTAATGATGTATCTTATTTTTAGTTGATCAATATTTATATTTTGTTTAATGAATGTAATATAATTATCTAAGTTAAAAATAAATTGTTCTTTAATCGTAATAGTGTTTTCTTTATGAATTAGATGAGAAGTTACTATTACATTAGAATTATCTATGTTATTTATTAAATTATCAAGTAATTTATCATTTAAAAATTTAATAATATCAGAACTGTTATTAATATAATCTTTTAATATATAATCATTATAGTTCATCATTATCCTCCATAAATTTACTTATTGGTGTATTTAAAACTATAGAAATTTTATATAGATTTGTTATACTTATTCCTGTTTTACATTTACTACTTTCTAAATTACTTATTAATGAGACTGATACGTTTATTAATTCAGCTAGTTTTTCTTGTGTAATTTTTTTTCCATCTAATATGGTTTTATTTCTATATTTCTTTATATTTTTACCAATTATTTTATTTAATTTATCTTGATCCATAGTTCACCTATAACAATTATAAAATAAATAATATTAAATGTATAGTACTACATTACATAATTAAATATTAAAACAATGTAAAATATTACTTAGGTGAAATAATGACTAAATTTAAAAGAGATTTCAATTTTGATGAAAATATAATTAAGACAATAGCATATAATGTAATCAAGTATAGAAAGTTATGTGGTATTACTCAAGAACAACTTGCGATAGATATAGGTGTATCACCTGAGTTTATTAGAAAATTTGAAAGTACTAGAGGTAGTGAAGGATTATCACTTATGTCTTTGTATAAAATATCTGTTGTACTTAATGTATCTATTGATAAATTCTTTGAGTCAATAGAAGTTAACGATTAATAAAAAACTTTTCTATTGGAACATTTAATATTAGACTTATCTTGTATAAATTATAAATACTTATACCTTGATAAGTCTTTTTGCTTTCAAGATTACCTATTAATGATGTTGATACATTAGCAAGTTCTGCTAAATGTTCTTGTGTAAGATCTTCAACATTTAAACTATATAGTTTTCTATAATATTTTATATTCTTTCCTATAGTAGTATAAATTTCTTTTTCATCTTTAAAATCAAATGTATCTTTCATCATTAAACTCCTAATAATATTTTCCCATTATTTGGAAATTTTAACCATTTACTGGAAGTGATAAAAATACACTGATAGTGATAATTTATAAAAAAATACGATTTTTCTTGAAAAATACTTGAAAATAGTGTATTATTAAGTGCGTATCTAAGAGGGGATGAGATTATGGAAAAAATTATTAACTTTGCAGTTGTTGCTCATGTAGATGCTGGTAAAAGTACTTTAGTAGATGCTTTATTAAAACAAAATGGAGTATTTAGAGAAAATGAGCAAGTTGTTGACTGTGTAATGGATAGTGGAGATTTAGAACGTGAACGTGGTATTACTATTACTGCTAAAAACTGTTCTATTAAATATAAAGGTATCAAGATGAATATTGTTGATACTCCAGGACATGCTGATTTCTCTAGTGAAATAGAAAGAATTATTAAAACAGTAGATACTGTAGTATTATTAGTAGATTCAGCTGAAGGACCAATGCCTCAAACAAGATTTGTATTAAAAGAAGCATTAAAATATGGTTTAAGACCAATATTGTTTATTAATAAAATAGACAAGAAAGATGCTCGTGCTGAAGAAGTAGTTAATATGACTTTTGATTTATTTTGTGAATTAGGTGCTACTAATGAACAATTAGACTTTAAGATTATATATGGTATTGCTAAAGAAGGAATAGCAAAGTATGAAGAAAATGATGATAATAAAGATATTACACCACTTCTTGATACTATAATTGAAACTACTAAACCATTTGAAGGAAATGAAAATGATCCTTTACAATTACAAATATCATCACTTGATTATGATGATTATATTGGTAGACTTGGTATTGGTAGAATCAATAAAGGTAAGATTAAAGTTGGTGAAACAGTAGCAATATCTAAAAATAATGGAGAACTTACTAAAGAAAGAATTACTAAAATATTTGTTAACGAAGGAATTAAGAGAAGAGAAGTTAATGAAGCATATTATGGAGATATAGTTATAGTTGCTGGTTGTCCTGAAATATCTATAGGAGATACAATTTGTGATGTTAATCATGTAGACCCTCTACCAAAAATCGAAATAGAAAAACCTACACTATCAATGAATTTTATGGTTAATAATAGTCCATTTGCTGGTAAAGTTGGTAAGTTTGTTACCTCTAGACATTTAAGAGATAGATTAATGGCTGAACTTGAACGTAATGTTGGACTTGAAGTTGAAGAGTTACCAAGTAGTGATGGATTTAAAGTATCTGGTCGTGGTGAATTACACTTATCAATATTAATTGAAAATATGAGAAGAGAAGGATATGAATTAGGCGTTTCTAAACCAGAAGTAATCTTCACGAAATAGATGGTGTTAAATGTGAACCTTATGAAAGAGTAGTAATCACTGTACCAAATGATTATTCTGGAAATGTAATTAGTGATTTAAGTGAAAGAAAAGGTACTATGGAGATAATGGAACCTGCTGAAGATAATTATGTTAGACTTGAGTTTGTTGTTCCTACAAGAGGCTTAATTGGATATAGAAGTAACTTTATTACTAATACTAAGGGTGAAGGTATTATGGTTCGTAGTTTTGAAGACTATAGACCATATGCTGGAGAAATATCTGGACGTAAGAATGGTGTGCTTGTATCTATGGAAAGTGGTAAGGCATTTGGATATGCATTATATAACTTACTAGATAGAGGTACTATGATAATAGAACCATCCACTGAAGTATATTCTGGTATGATAGTTGGTATTAATAATAGAGAAAATGATTTAAATGTTAATCCATGTAAGAATAAAGAATTCTCTAATACTCGTTCATCTGGTAGTGATGAAGCAATAGTACTTCCAAGACCAAGAACATTTACATTAGAAGAAGCATTAGAATTTATAGAAAAGGATGAACTTGTTGAAGTTACACCTGACGCGATAAGATTACGTAAAAAAATACTTGATGAAAAAGAAAGATTTAGAAATAATAGATAAAATAAAAGACTTAAGAAATTCTTAAGTCTTTTTGTATTGGAAACTATTTAGTTTTAAATTTACTTAATACTTTTGCGGCTACAAAGATTATTGCATCGCTATTTTTAATTGCTTGTTTTTTTCCTATAGCTTTACCACCTACGGTTAGTGATGAGATAATTGAACTTACTAGTAGAGTAACAATTACTGTAGATACATTTAATTTAGTTGATATATTTATGGCTAGCATTGCTCCTATAGAACCACTTACTATACCACATATATCACCAATAACATCATTACATATACTTGCGATAGTACTTGAGTTTTTAACTAGATAAACTCCTTCTTTTGAACCTTTTATTTTTTTTGAACTTTTTGCATGAAATGATGCTTCATTTGCTGTTAGTACAGCTGTACCTATAATATCAAATAGAATACCTATACCAATAAATATTGTACATAACACTATTAGAAGTATCGTATTATTAAATTTTGATATCAAATAGTTAGATGCACTACTAAAAATTAAAGCTATAAAAAAAGTCATTAAAAATGCCTTTAGAATCCAATTATCTTTTTTCATTTTCAATAAACTCCCTTAATAAATAGTATGGAATATTATAAATTAATTTTACGGCTTTGGTCGAGTTGAATTTCTCTAATCCCTACCATTAGTTACCTGCAGGCGATTTCTCTTTAAAAGAATTAATCACTTGTTACCATTAATGATCACTCGATCACCACTTAGTCCGCACTTCAATCTTTATAATATAGGCATACTAGAGGTTTTCCCAAGCAAACATGTATCACTTTTATTCGCTTTTGCAGCTTATTTTTCAATTGCTATCCCAATAAGTCACTCACGACATGTGTTTTCATATTTTACGATGTGAATTAAGGAATTCAGATATATGCCGTTATATCTTATCCTCAAAACTTAAATTATATATCCACCCCAAACTGGGCGTAAGAAGCGTAATATATAAAGTATCATTTTACACAATTGATGGATTTTTAGCCCCATCTTCTAGTGGTATGTTTGACTAGTATAATGCTCCATACGTATTTAATTGTAGCATATTTTATTTAAAATGTCAAAAGACACACTATATTATATGCAGTGTGTCTATAATTATTTACGTTTTTTTGTAGTTCTTTTCTTCTTTTTCTTTCTTTTCGTTTCTCTTATAAGAGCTATAGCTGTTGAAGTTATTTCCATTATATTACCAATAACACATACGTAAGCTTGGAATTTTAGATTATAGAATAACCAAGCTATGGCACAAGTACCAAATATATATTTATAAATTTTAGGATCTCTAAAAGATGCTCCGATTGTATAAAGTATTGCAACTATTACTGGTAGAAGAGATAATGGGTTAGTATAAGTAAGTATTCCTATAAATGCTGTAATTAGAATTACAATAGTTGGTAAAATTAATGGTATTTTCTTTTTATTTTTATCATACTTATAGAATAATATATTTCTAAGTACTGAGATTATATCCATAAATGCAGCTGAAAAGGCTCCCAGTAATGCATACTGAAATGCATAAAGCATATGTGCTGCTGATTGAACCATCATCATATGTTTTTTCTTTCTACACTGAACAGAAAGAGTTATTGTTAGCATGGCAGCTGCACCAATTAATTGAGCATATAATACATTCATATAATCTCCTAGTATATTTATTATAATATTTTTTTTAACAAAAATAAATAAGTTATTCTCAAATAGATGTTAATATGCTATAATCTAAGTCAAGAAGGAGAGGATATTATGAGTTTTATTAAAGAAACTGAAAATTATATTACGGATGTAATAAAAAAATGTGGCTATGAAGTCGACAACGTTATTTTGGAGTCCTCTTCAAGACGCGATTTAGGAGAATTTCAAATTAATGTATGTATGGGGCTTGCTAAAAAGTATGGTAAGAATCCAAGAGAGATTGCAGAAGCTATAATTGGTAACTTCGATGATAGGTTTTATAATGTTAATATAGCGGGACCTGGTTTTATAAATGTTAGTATTAGTGACAAATATTTACTTGATTATATTAATGCTAATATTAAAGATACTAAAGGTTTTGTGGACAAGGGCGAAGAGAAAACTATTATTGTTGACTATGGAGGAGCTAATGCTGCTAAAGTTCTTCATGTAGGTCATATGAGACCAGCTAATATTGGTGAATCATTAAAAAGGCTTGCTACATTACTTGGAGATAAAACTATTGGGGATGTTCATTTAGGAGATATAGGTAGACAATCTGGAATGTTAATTTCAGAAATAAAAAAGAGAAAACCTGAATTATGTTATTTTGATCCAAATTATAAAGGTGAGTATCCAAAACTTGAAATAACTACTGAGGAGTTAGGTGAATATTATCCAGCTGCGAGTATAGATGCTAAAGAAAATTCTGAAAGAATGGAAGAAGTAAGAAAGATAACTGCTTTAGTTGATGAAGGAAAAGAACCATACTTCAGTATGTGGAAAGATATAGTAGAAGTATCTAAAGAATCTATTAAAAAGAGTTATGATTATTTAAATTGTAATTTTGATTTATGGGAAGGTGAACTTAGTTCATTAGAATATGTGCCTGATACTTTAAAAGTATTAGAACCATATATGTATGTTTCTGAAGGAGCAAAAGTTATAGATGTTAAGAAGGATGATGATAAAATAGAAATTCCACCACTAATCGTTATTAAAAATGATGGGGCTACTATTTATGCAACACGTGATTTAGCAACTATTTATTCAAGAGTTAAAAAATACAATCCTGATGAAATATGGTACATAGTAGATGCTAGACAATCTATGTACTTTGAACAAGTATTTAGAGCATCTTATAAATCACACTTAGTTCGTGATGATGTTAAACTTGCACACTATTGGTTTGGTACTATGAATGGTGCAGATGGAAAACCATTTAAAACTCGTGATGGTGGAGTAATGTCTTTAGATATGTTAATAGAACAAGTTAAAGAAAAATTACTTACTAAATTAGATAAATATACTGAAGAAGAAAAGAAAAATATAGCAGATGTTCTTACAGTAGCAACAATTAAATATGCAGATTTATCTCCATATCGTACTACTGACTTTATATTTGATATAGATAAAATAACTTCTTTTGAAGGAAAAACTGGTCCATATGTTTTATATACAATGGTAAGAATTAAATCTATATTAGATAAAGTTGATATTAAAGATGCTAAAATTAAATCAATATATAGTGATACTGAAAGAAATATATATATTAAATTATTAGAACTTTCTAAGATACTTACTAAAGCATATAATGAAAAAACGTTAAGTTATATATGTGAATATCTATTTGATTTATGCAGTTTATTCAATAAATTCTATGGTGAATGTAATATTGTTAATGAAAAAGATATTGACAAAAAAGAGTCTTACGTAGCATTGTTAAATGCTTTATATAATACTGGTAAAATGTTACTTGATATTTTAGCTATAGAAATACCAGATAAGATGTAAGAAGAAAGGATTGTTATGGTAAACAGAGTTGAGCTAAAAAAGAAAGCTAAAGAATTTGCGTATGCTCATAAACTGGACATATGGAGGCCAACATTGATAATATCCTGCATTAATTTCATAATATCATTTGTTGTTTCAATACTAGGTGTAAATGAAGAAAGCCAATTATATTCTATAATTACTTCATTAACTACTTTAGTAATGGTTCCATTACAAATAGGTGGTATATCATATGTTATGGGTGTTATTGATGGTAAAAAAGTTGATCTTAAGGAATGCTTATTATCTAAGTTCAAAGATGGTTCTTGGTGGAAAATATTATTAGCTACTTTATGTGTAGGACTTATAGTTGGATTTGGAATGGTATTATTAATAGTTCCTGGAATATATTTTGCTTTAAAGTATGGTATGGTTCAAATGATATTAGCTGATGAAAAATTTGGTGATAAGGAAATTCTTTATGCTTTAGATAAAAGTTCTAAGATGATGAATGGACATAAATGGGAATATTTTGTATTTATACTTAGTTTCTTTGGTTGGTTTATTCTTGGAGCATTTACATTTGGTATTTTATATATTTGGATTTATCCATATTATATGGTAGCTAACTATTATTATTTTAAAGAATTGAAAAAATAGCACATAAGTGCTTTTTTTCTTGCATAAAACTTAGTAAAACTAGTAAATTTATGTTGTAAGTTAAAAATAAGTATGCTATAATACTTTCGAACGAAAAGTTCCTTGCTTCATTTAGTGAAGCCGTTAAGACCAAAAGGAGGTGTAAGTAATGAATAAATATGAAATAATGTTTATTGTTAAAACTGACATTGATGAAAAAGCTCAAAAAGACACAGTAAAGACTTTCGAAAAAGTATTAACAGATATGAAATCTAAAATCGTTAATACTAAAGATATGGGTCAAAAAAAGCTTGCTTATCCTATTAAGAATCAAGTTAGAGGAAACTATTATGTATTCAATGTAGAAGCTACTGCTGCTGCTGTTAAAGAATTCGATAGAAAAGCTAAGATTGATGAAAATATCTTAAGACATATTGTCATAAGAGAAGAGGAGTAGTTAATGAACAAAATAATGTTAGTCGGAAGACTAGTTAGAGATCCTGAAGTTAGAAGTACTAGTGCTGGTAGTTCAACTGCTAACTTTACTGTAGCTGTAAGTAGAAATTTTAAGAATAAAGATGGAAACTATGATGCTGACTTTTTGCCATGTGTAGCATTTAGAAACTCTGCTGATTTTGTTTCAAAATACTTTAAAAAAGGAAGTTTAATTGGAATAGAAGGTAGAGTTCAAACTAGAAATTATGATGCTCAAGATGGTACTAAGAGATATGTAACAGAAGTTGTAGTTGAAAATATAGAGTTTGTTGGTGGAAGAAATGAAGGTGGCTCTAATCAAATAAGTAATAATAATGCTTATATGGATGCACCTAGTGAAGCACCAATGGATGTAATGCCAGAATACGATATTCCTAAATCAGATCCATATGAAAATTATGATAAAGAAGTATCACTAAGTGATAACGATTTACCATTCTAAGGGAGGAAAATAATGGCAGAATTTTATAGAAGAAAAAAAATATGTCAAATGTGTGCTGGTAAGAGTGTAGATTATAAAGATGTTATGATCGTTTCAAAATACATTAATGAAAAAGGTAAAATTTTACCTAGAAGAATGACTGGAGCTTGTGCTAAACATCAAAGACATATTGCTAATCAAATTAAGATTGCTAGATATATGGCTTTATTACCATATACAAAGTAGTTATAAATATTAAGTAGTAGAAATACTACTTTTTAATTGTAAAATTTTTCTTTGTAACTTGAATATTAATATATATAATGTTAGATTATATGTGGAGGTATATTATGCAAAAGTTTTTAACTAAGAAAGTTATTATTTCAACAATTACAGGTGGAGCATACGGAATGTCTAATACTTATAAAGGGATTGTAACATCTTTTGATGATGAATATATTTGTCTAGATGAAAAAACATATATTGCTATAAAATATATTGCATCTATAACTATAAAATAAATTATATAAAAGATTAAATGAAAATATTATTATTTTCTTTTTTATTGCAATAAAAAAGAGATAATTATCTACGATTATCTCTATTTATAAGTATTAATCTAAGTATTTGCAGTGCTTCTGCTAAGAAACCTGCTACATATGTGAATGCTGCTGCATTTAATACTTTATTTATGCCTTGTGTGTTTTCTTTACTATAAAGTCCTATTTCTTTTAATTGTTCTTTAGCTCTTGCTGATGCGTTAAATTCAACAGGAAGTGTTATAAATTGAAAGAATAAACCTATCAAAAGAAGAATAATACCGATTTCTACAAAATCAAATGCAGATGCAGCAAATCCTATAAGTATAAAAAAGTTTGAAATAATAGAAGTGAAGTTAACTATTGGTACTAAGAAACTCCTAAATCTTAAGAAGAAATATCCTTCTTTATCTTGAATAGCATGTCCTACTTCATGTGCTGCTACTGCAGCGGCTGAAATACTCATATCACTATAGATTTTTGAAGATAAATAAACTCTTTTTCTTTTTGGGTCATAGTAGTCGGTTAATTCTCCATTTGTTTCAAATATTTCTACATTGTTAAGACCATTTTTATCAAGTATCATTCTTGCGATTACTTTACCAGTTAAATTTTTATCATTTTTAATATTAGAATTTTTTGAATATGCTGATTTAATACCTATTTGTGCAATTAGAGGTATTAAAATAATTAATAATATTAATAATAAATCCATTTCAATCACCAATATAATAATAGCATATTAATGTGAAAAATTTAAGAAATTATACCTTAAATCCTATAGATGGTGTGTAATTTTTAATATTTAAAGTATCTTTTATACTATTTTTATCTAATTTTATTTTATTAATTTTTATATTATTTAATTTTTTATCTATAGATTTAGCTTCCTTGAACTTTTTGTTTTTTAATAATTCTATTTTCATTGTTAATAACTTGTTAGTTTCTTCTTTAATAGTTGTATTATTTATTTTTGTTTTAGTACATAATAGATCTAAGATTTCTAAACTTTTATCTGGATTCTTTTTTGTTTTATCTTTGTAGGCTATATTTACTATATAGTTTAAGTCGTTATTACTAATTTTTACGTTATGAAATTTTTCATAGTATTTCTTTGTATTTTTTAATATATTTAATGTTTCTTCTTTTGTTGGTTCATTGACTTTAATTATTTGAAATCTTCTATTTAGTGCTTTATCTTTTGAGATGGTTTTATTATATTCGTTTATTGTAGTTGCTCCAATACATTTGATTCTATTTCTAGCTAGGTATGGTTTTAGTATGTTTGAGGCATCTATTGCGCCTTCTGCGCCTCCTGCACCTACCATTGTGTGTATTTCATCTATGAATAGAATTAGGTCTTCGTTGCTTTCAAATTCACTTATAATCTTTTCTATTTTTTCTTCAAATTCTCCTCTATATCTAGTCCCGCTTACTATAGATGACATTGTTAATTCTATAATCTGTTTGTTTTTTAAATATTCAGGGACATCATTTTTATTTATTTTTTTTGCTAATGCTTCTACTATTGCTGTTTTACCGACACCTGCTTCTCCAATAAGTATTGCATTACTTTTATCTTTTTTACATAATGCTTCTATTAATTCATTTAATTCTTTTTCTCTACCTGTTATGTTATAAGTTTGATTTTTAACTTTGTTATTTAGATTAATTCCATATTTTAAGTTAGTTTCATTTAATAGTTTTTTATATATTTTATTTATATCGATGTTTTGATTATTTAGTATTGTTATAGCTATACCATCATTATTCTTTATTATATTTAATAATACATTTTTAAGTGTTATTTTGTTGTCTTTTACTGATTCAAGTATAATTTTTTTTAATAGTGGAGTGTATGATGGGATAGTTATTTTACTATCTTTTTTAATGTATTTATTTATTTCTTTTATATATTCTTTTTTATTTATTTCTTTTTTTAAAATGTTTGATATTTCATTATTTATAGAGAGTACTCCTATTATTAGATGTTCTGTACCTATAAAGTTATGTTTAAGTTTTATTGCTTCTTTTTCACTTTGTTTTAATGCTTTAATTAAATTTTCATCATATTCTATCATATTAATAGTATGTTTTGAATGCAAAAAAAAATACAGATTTTACTCTGTATTTTTTTATATTAGCATTGCGGCTACTGTAGTTAAGATTACAATTCCGAATAATACTAATGCTAGTTTCCAAGTCTTTTTAATCCACTCAGTATAAGGAATATTTAAGTATGTAAGTCCTAATACTAATGCAGCACTTGTTGGTACTACAAACATTGTAACACCATATATTCCTTGAATTAATGTACCTGTAACAATTGTACTAGCACCTTCAGCTGCTATTTGTGGAATAACATAGTTTCCTACATATAGCATATCTACGT
>OIZT01001156.1_pt1 | contig 12872 bp, 12 predicted proteins | sample 1588611 | NCBI WGS metagenome assembly OIZT01 (sample SAMN03283278) | human gut metagenome | biome: human-associated habitat; material: feces | host: Homo sapiens | place: Peru | collected 2012
TCTCAACCATAGACTCGGTGAAATCTTAATACCTGTGAAAATGCAGGTTACCCGCTACAGGACAAAAAGACCCCGTGGAGCTTTACTGCAACTTGATATTGAAATCAGATGTAACATGTAGAGGATAGGTGGGAGACTTTGAAGTTAGGACGTCAGTTCTAATGGAGTCATCCTTGGAATACCACCCTTGCTATGTTTGATTTCTAACTTGCACCCATTATCTGGGTGGAGGACAGTGTCTGGTGGGCAGTTTGACTGGGGCGGTCGCCTCCCAAAGAGTAACGGAGGCGCCCAAAGGTTCCCTCAGAATGGTTGGAAATCATTCGTAGAGTGTAATGGCAGAAGGGAGCTTAACTGCGAGACCTACAAGTCAAGCAGATGCGAAAGCAGGGCATAGTGATCTTGCGATCCCGAATGGAAGGGTCGTTGCTTAACGGATAAAAGTTACCCCGGGGATAACAGGCTGATCCCACCCAATAGTTCATATAGACGGTGGGGTTTGGCACCTCGATGTCGGCTCGTCGTATCCTGGAGGTGGAATCGCTTCCAAGGGTTGGGCTGTTCGCCCATTAAAACGGCACGCGAGCTGGGTTCAGAACGTCGTGAGACAGTTCGGTCTCTATCCGTAGTGGGCGTTAGAAAATTGAGGAGTGCTTTTCCTAGTACGAGAGGACCGGAAAGGACGAACCGATGGTGTATCTGTTGTCACGCCAGTGGCAGTGCAGAGTAGCTATGTTCGGAAGGGATAATCGCTGAAGGCATCTAAGCGAGAAGCCCTCTCCAAGATGAGTTTTCTTTATCTTCAAGATATAAGATCCCTTGTAGACGACAAGGTTGATAGGTTAGATGTGTAAGCATAGTGATATGTTGAGCTGACTAATACTAATAGATCGATAGTTTAATCATTTTAATAATTTGATATAGAAAGTCACATTATCTTGTTTCCAGAGAACAATTATGGTATAATACATTTAATTGGTGACGATAGCAAAGTGGATACACCTCTTCCCATACCGAACAGAGAAGTTAAGCACTTTAACGGCGAAAATAGTGTAAGCGAAGATAGCAAGTTGCCAATTTTTTTTTGCACATTTTTATTTATATATATGTATAAAAAAACAGTAAAAATATATTACTGTTCTTTTTTTATTATTTTTTTAAGATCTTCTAATTTATATACATCTGTTTTGGTATCTAATAGTTTATCATTATCTATTAACATTATATATGGTAAGTATCCAGTATAATTATTTAATTCATATGTTGTTTTATATATTTCTTTTTCTTCTTTTGTTATATTATCTATTTCTATATAGTATGTTTTTATTTCTTTTTCTAGTTCTTTTAGATTATTTTTTATTTCTTTGCATTTTTTTGATTTATCAGTACATATTATTGTTAGCGTTTTTTCAGTTTTGGAATCTATTATCCATTCTTTTGTTGTTTCTGGTATATTTTTTTTATCTAAATTTTCTTTTATTTCATTTTTATTATCTAATTCTTTTGCCTTTTTTAATTCTTCTTGTGTTTGACATGAACATAGTATACTTATACTCATGATTATTAACAACATTTTTTTCATTTTTTACCTCTATGATAAGTATATTACTTTATTTTTCTTTTTTCAATTCTTTATATGCTTTTTAAGCACATTTAAAGCCTTTTTAAGACACTTTTTTAATTGTTACTTATAAGTTTCTTTCTTTTTAATTTTATTTCTTTATTACCTTTCTTTTTAAATTGCATATTTTATCATATAGTACTTGAAATTCTAAATTTTCTTTGCTATAATATGTGTTGCTATGGCGCAATTGGTGAAGTGGTTAACACGGCGGATTGTGGTCCCGTTATGCGTGGGTTCGATTCCCACATTGCGCCCCATATTGTTAAATAGTCGATGGTTCGACTAATATAAATTATTGGTTCATTTATTGAATCGATTTTTTAATATTTATTTTACGTTATTTTTAATTATTTAATTTTAGTTTTAAATATTAAAAAGAGTCTTTATAATTGTTTTATTATGTGTTATACTGTTTATGTATTTAAAGGGCTAGTATAGACTTTATAAAGTTTTATATTAGCTTTTTTTAATTTTAAATTTTTTTTGCATTTATTATAATTTAAAATTTAATTAAGTGTTAATTAGAAATTAAAGTAAGGAGATGTATTAAAATAAAAAAGATTATTTATCAGGGGAAAATTGATGGTGACTTTGAAGGTTTTAATGATGGAATGTTATTTGAAACTATGAATGGCCAATTTTGGATTCAAGCTGAATATAAGTATTGGTATCATTATGCTTATAATCCAGAAGTTGTAATTTATCAAAAAAATGAAAAATATATTTTATTAGTTGCTGATCAAGAAATACAAGTTTATGAATTATCAAATGTAATTAAGAGTAATATAGATGGGGAATTTACTGGTTGGGATGGTGATAGTGTGTATACTTTAATGAATGGACAAAAGTGGCAACAATATGAGTATAAATATCAATATAAATATGCTTATTGTCCTAAAGTAGTTATTTATGATGATGGTAATGGAATGGTTATGAAAGTTAATGGAACGTCCATAAGAGTAAAAAGAATTATATAATAAAAATTCTTTATAACTCTATTATGTTATCGAAAGTATTTCTTTGATTATATACATGTGTTTTGGTTTGTTTTAAAAAAATATTTATAAAATTTTCACAATTTGTTAACATTTGAGTACTAATATTTATATTGAGGTGGAAATATGAAAAAGGAAGAAAAAGAAAACAAAAAAAATAATGAAAATAAAAATACAGAAGATGTTGAAGTTGAAGTTATAAAAAATGGTTCGTCTAATGAGTCTAATATTGATAAAAAAATAGATGATAGTTCACCAATAGTAATAAAAAAAACATTATTTGATAATAAGTGTTTAGTATATTCATTTGTAACTTTTTTAATTTGTTTATGTATATTTGGTTTGTTTTATAAATTTTACTTAAGAAATCTTACTATTGAAACTACGAAGACAATTAAAGAAATAACTGTTACTGATACAGGTATTGCGGATGCAGTTGAGAAAGTTTATGATTCAGTTGTTACTGTAAAAAATTATTCTCGTGGTCAATTATATTCTACTGGAAGTGGTTTTGTATTTAAAACTGATGATAAGTATGGTTATATTTTAACAAATTATCATGTTATTAGTGGTGGAAGTGAAGTATCTGTCGTATTTACTAATAATAAGGAAGAAAAAGTTACAGTAGTTGGTTATGATGAATATTCAGATATTGCAGTTCTTTCTGTTGATAAATCTAACATTTTAACAACTGCTCAAATTGGTAGTAGTGAAAGTTTAAGAATTGGTGATACTACTTTTGCTGTTGGTACTCCAGTTGATTCTAGTGTTTATTCATGGAGTGTTACAAGAGGAATTTTGAGTGGAAAAAATAGAATGGTAGAAGTTGATAATTATGTTATGAGTGTACTTCAAACAGATACTGCAATTAACTCTGGTAATAGTGGGGGCCCTTTATGTAATTCTAATGGTGAAGTAATTGGTATTACTAATATGAAACTTGCAAGTTCTCAAATTGAAGGTATGGGATTTGCTATTCCAATTGAGGATGCTGTTAAAAGTGCAGAATCACTTATAAGTGGTAAAAAAGTTAGTAGACCATATTTAGGTATTAGTATTTATGATGCAAATAATTATTTTAATAATAATTCTGGTGTATATGTAGAATCTGTTGAGCAAGGCGGTGCGGCTGATAAAGCTGGAATTAAAAAAGGTGATAAAATCTTAAAGATCGAAAATACAGCAATTGAAAATACATCATATTTTAGATATCAATTATACAAATATAATGTAGGTGATAAAATTAAAATTACTGTAGAAAGAGATGGTAGTGAAAAAACTTTAACAGTTACATTATCAAGTAATAGTGTTAATAATTAATAAAAAAAACTTAAGATATACAATTCTTAAGTTTTTATTTTATCTTGATAAAGTATTTCTTTCTATTCCTATTGTTTGACAGTATTCATTTAAATTGTCATAAAATCTATTTGTATCAATATTATATTCTGCTGGTACATCAAACATTATTCTTTCTACAAGATTATTTGTTAGTTCTAAACATTCATCGTAAGACATATTAGGTGTAATATATTTTTTAAAATACATATTTGTTATATAATCATATATTGGATAATATTCTTGCTGTTCTATTTCTATTCTATCACTGTGATAGTCGTTAAATTGTGCTTCCATCAATTGTAATATTGATACTGCATAATTATTATTACCATTTTGTTCGTCTAATTTCTTTGCAAAATAACTTAAACTATGATTCATGTAATCAGATATTTTATAATTATCCATACATTCTAATATCACTGTAAAGTAATTACTTTGTAATTGATATGCTATATCTTTTTCATCATAGTCAAATAGACTTACAGCAAATATTGAGTTTAATGCTTCGGAGCATGTTGTTGTGTAAAAATTAAGCCCTTCACATTGTGCTCTTAATTGTTTTTCATTATTATCCCAAAAACCTGTTCTTGCAGCGTGACATAATTCATGATAAATTACTTGGTACTCCCAAGTTCCTTTTTTATAATCATTATCTTTTAAAACATAAATTTTATTTTTGGTTCTTATATAACATCCATATGAATCAGCAGATAAACTTTCTAACATTAATTCGTTTTTTGTACATTCTACTACTTCTAGTGTTTTAAGATTTTCATATAATATTCTTTTTTCTGCATCTGGTTGTTTTTCATATAAATTATCTATAAATTCATTAATTAGGTTTTTATATTTTGGTGTAATATTTGTATTATTATTTACAACTTTATGCATTTCATCTGCTGTAACAGTATCATAATCAAGTATTTCTCCTAGATATTCATTATCATACACATATGTGTAATTTGCGTAATCACTAGTGAGCATTGTATCTACAACTAATTCTTCCTGAGAATCAACTACATCAAATGATATATGATTTATAATATCTCTTTCTGGTTTTTCATATTCTTCGCTATAAGCATATTGTGGTTTTGAATTATCTGCATTATTTAATTGATTTGCAACTTCTTGTATTGTTGCTTTTGCAAATAGTAATGATACGAGTGATAATGGCACTGCAATTGTTCCTATTAAAATTTTTGGAGCTAATTTTAACTTCTTTTGTTTTTTTTCATCTTTTTGTATTCTTAAGATGTGTGGTGTATTGCAGAAAATTGAACATATTTCTTTAAATGTTTCTAATGGAATATATTCATATTGATTAGAATCATTTATGTGTAAAAAAAAGTATTTATTACATTTATCAATAAGCATTACATATTTCTTACTATTATATTTAAATTTCAATAATTCTCTATATTCTTTCATCTTTGCTCCTTATCTATATATATTATTATATTATAAATTTTTACTTTAAAACAATATTATTCATTTTAATTGACAATGATTTTTTCCTAATGTATACTTTAATATGATAGAGTAGGTGTTAATGTGATAGTATATTTATTTAATGATATATATTTTAATAAAATTAATTTACCTGTTAAGATTAATGGTGTATACCCATTATATTTAAATAATAGAGTTTTTTTAGGAAATATTGAAGAGGTCAATGGTTCTTGGAAACTAAATTTGGCTGAAAATATAGTTTATGATGCAGGAAGTAGTTTCAATATTGAAAATTATTCTAATTTTACTTTAAGAGATGAAAATACCGGAACTATATACTATGTTTATATATTACCAATCTATGATACAACCGTTGGTTATTTCGAAATAAAAAGTGATAAATTTACAATAGGCAAAAATAATTGTGATTTAAATTACGATTGTAGTTATATAGATGATAAAATTATTACTTTAACATATACGGATAATAAATGGAATGCTAAAACTGATGCTAATTGTTTGTTTATTTCTGGTGTAAGAGGTAATGATATAGTATTATTTAATGGGGATTATATTTTTTATTATGGATTGAAAATATTATTTTTAAATAAATATATAATTATTAATAATATGAATAAAGTAAGTTTATCATCTAGTATATTTGTATTAACACCACTTTCAAACAATTCTCCTGTAGTAGGAAGAGCAAATGTTGAAGATGATATCCCTTTATTTAGTAAAGATGATTATTATTTTAAATCACCAAGATTTAATTCGGTTATTGAAGAGGAAAATGTAATAATAGATACACCACCTGATCCTATTACACCAAATGATACTCCTGTAATACTATCTTTGGGTCCTAGACTTACAATGCTTTGTACGTCTATAATATCTTTAATTTCTTATATAAATTCATATTTAGATGGAACTGCAACTAAATCAAGATTTATTATGTCTTTAGCAACTGTTTTAGTAATGATAACTGGTACTCTTGTATGGCCTTCAGTTACTAGAGTTTATAATAAACATGTGGCAAAGAAAAAAGAGAAGAAACGTCAAGAAAAATATAGAGCTTATCTAGCAAAAAAGAGACATGAAATAGAACTTATTAAAACAAAGCAACGTCAAATTATAATGGAAGATGCCCCATCTTTAGAAAATTGTAAACTTATAATTGATACTAAACCTAGGACATTATGGCAAAGAAATATTGAAAATAATGATTTTTTATTAATAAGATTAGGAATAGGAAATGTTAATAGTAATATTAAGATAGATAAACCTAGAGAACAATTTTCTATGGAAGATGAAGATAATTTATTTGGTGAACTCCAAAATGTTATAAGTGATTCCAAACTTGTTAAAGGTGCACCATTAACTGTTAATTTGATTGAAAGCAATATTACTGGTATAGTTGGTAATCCTTTATTGGTAAAACAATTTATTGATGGAATTTTTTTACAAATAATGACATTTCATGCTTACACTGATTTAAAAATAATTGTTTATACAAAAAATGAAAATAAATGGGATTATTTAAAAATATTACCTCATTGTTGGGATAACCAAAAGTCTATTAGATATTTTGCAACTAATTTAGATGAACTTAATACAGTAACAATTGATCTAGAAAAAATATTTGATGCGAGAGTTGAAAAAGATGAATCTGTTCAATTAGAAAGTGATGGTTCTGAAGAAGAAAATGTCGATTTGTATAAAAACTATAAACCATATTATTTGATATTTACTGATGATATAAATGCAATTAGAAACGTTTCTTTAATTAAAAAAATATTAAAGTATAAGAAAAATTTAGGCTTTTCGATGTTAATGTTTAATGATAGATTATCTACTTTACCAAGTGAAACATCAACTTTTATTAATATTGATGAGCCGGTTTCTGGTCTTGTAACTAATGAACTTGCAGAAGATAATCAAAAACAATTTACAGCTGAAATTGATAAAAATATTGATATATATGATTGTGCACAAAAATTGGCTAATATTCCTATTAACGTTGAAAAGGAAAAATATGAGTTGCCTACTTCTTTATCTTTTTTAGAGATGTATGGTGTTGGAAAAGTTGAACAATTAAATATCAGTGAAAAATGGACTAATAATAATCCTGTAAATAGTTTATCTGTTCCTATTGGTGTTGATCAAAATGGTGAGTTATTTAAGATGGATATTCATGAAAAGGCTTATGGGCCACATGGTTTAGTTGCTGGTACTACTGGTAGTGGTAAGTCTGAATGGATAATAACATATATTTTATCGTTAGCAATTAATTTTAATCCAGATGAGGTACAATTTGTCTTAATAGATTATAAAGGTGGAGGACTTGCTCTTAGTTTTGAAAACTCTGAAATGGGAATTAAATTGCCTCATTTAGCAGGTACAATTACTAACTTAGATAAATCTGCAATAAATAGATCTATCGCATCTTTAGAATCTGAGTTAAAAAGACGTCAGTCTATATTTAACGAAGCTCGTGAAAAACTAAAAGAAGGTTCTATGAATATCTATAAATATCAACAATTTTATAGAAAAGGGTTAGTTAGTGAACCAATGAGTCATTTGCTTATTATATGTGATGAGTTTGCTGAATTAAAACAACAACAACCTGAATTTATGGAACAATTAATTTCTATTTCAAGAATTGGACGTAGTTTAGGTGTACATTTAATATTAGCTACACAAAAGCCTAGTGGAGTTGTTAATGATCAAATATGGTCAAACTCTAAATTTAAAGTTTGTTTGAAAGTACAAGATAAAGGTGATTCTAATGAAATATTAAAGAAACCAGATGCTGCATTTTTAAAACAAACTGGTGCTTTCTACTTAGAAGTAGGTAATGATGATTATTATAATTTAGGGCAATCTGCTTGGGCTGGTGCTAAGTATTATCCTAGTGATGTATTAAAAAAGAAAATAGATCAGTCTGTTCAATATATAGACAATATTGGAAGAACTATTAATGTTTATGACGACATCGATACTGATGTTAAAAAAGAGGATAAAGGTGAACAACTATTAAATATAGTTCAGTATATAGATAGTATAGTAAAAAAAGAAAATTATGTTGAGAGACAATTGTGGCTGCCTAATGTACCTGGCGTAAGTTATATTTCTGATTTAGTAAAAAAATATGATCATAAACCTATTAGTTATAATTTTAATGTTCCTATAGGTGAATATGATGAACCTAGACGTCAAGAACAAGGTTTACTTGAAATAGATTTAGAAAAGGGTAATGTTGCTATAATAGGACAGACAGGTAGTGGAAAAGAAAACTTAATATCTACAATTTTATGGTCAAGCATTATAGAACATACACCATATGAAATAAATCATTATATAGTAGATTTTGGTTCTGAAACATTGAAAAAGTTTGCTAAGTTCCCTCATGTTGGTGAAGTTATATTCCAAAGTGATATTAATAGATTTGCAGAATTACTTGATTTAATAGATACTGAGTTAGAAAAAAGAAAAGAATTATTTTCTGATTATAATGGTTCTTTTGAATATTATAATAAAATGAATGAGAAAAAATTACCTTTAATTGTATTTACTATTAATGCTTATGATATACTGCTTGAATTAATTCCTAAGGTAGCAGATGTATTTTTATCATTGTTTAGAGATGCTCCAAGATATGGTATTGTTATGGTGGTTAGTACTTCAACTAATACTGTACTTAGATCTAGACAATTACAATATTTTAATCATATAATAATGCTTCAAATGCAAGATGAATCATTATATAGAAGTATTACTAATTGTAGAAGAGATCTACTTCCTAGCAAAATATTTGGTAGAGGTATATGTAGAATAGGCGTTGATGATGATAGTTATTGTGAATTCCAAACTGCATTTATTGCAGAAGAAAGTCAATCTTATGAATTTATAAAAAATACAGCTAATCAATTAACAGATTATTACAAGGTTAAGGCTAAACAGTTAGCTAAAATACCTGAAACTGTTTCTAGTAATGATTTAGTAAAATATGTAACTGATCTTAGTGCAGTTCCTGTAGGATTTAATTTCTATGAAAAAGATATTGCTAAATATAGTTTTGTAGATAATAAAATAAATATAATAACATGTAAAGATATAAAATCTAATATTAAATTTATATATGGTCTTGTAAATTTGTTTAGTAAACATCAAAATGTTAAAGTTAGAGTTGTTGATATGCTTGATATATTTAAAAAACCAATACTTGATATTAAGTTATTTAATGATAATTTAAGTGAAGTAGTAGGAGCATTAGAAAATGATGTTTTAACTAGAAATGAAACACAAGATTATGCAATTAATGTTATTATAGGTGCTGGTCAATATAAGAAGAAACTTAGTAAAGGTGGCATAGAAATATTTAATAATATGTTTGATAAGGTTTCAAACTCTAAAAAAATAATATTTATTCTTATAGATGATTATGATAAGATAAGAACATTGAAATTAGAATCTTGGTATGCTAGTGTTAATACTGGTTTTGGAATATGGTTAGGCCCTGGATTTAGTAGTCAAAGTTTAATTTCATCAGGAGAATTAACTCAAGACGATAAGAAATATAATTTTGAAGGACTTGCTTATTCTGTAACTAATTCTAACTATACTGTAATTAAGACTGTATTGGATGGTGATGATTAATGGAATATAAGGTTTTAATTAAGTTATTTGTTCCGGAAATAGAGCAAAGTTATGAAATGTATATTCCCGTTAATAGAACTATTGGACAGGTAATTGAATTGATGAATAAAGTAGTTAATGATTTGAGTATGGGTGTTTTTCCAATCAAAGCTGGTTTAAATCTTATGAATAGAAGAGAAAATATAATTTATGATTATAATAGTTTAATTAGAGAAACCGATATTAGAAATGGAAGCGAACTAATTATATTTTAAGAATACATAAAAATATGTATTCTTTTTTTGTAAAACTTTCGTAAATTTTTTTAACATTTCATTGCATTAGTTTTCAATAAAATATATATTGGTATTAGAGTATGGACGATATGATGTACTCTAGAGGCGTAGGAGGTACAATGACTGCTGACTTTATTGGTGGAATTGAAGAAAATGATGTTCATTTACTTAGTATGGAAATATTAAAGTATTCTGATAAAATTTCTGAGATATTTGATGCTGTAGATACTAAAATTGATGAATTATCTGTTTATTATAAGTCTACTTCTTTTGATGAATTTCAGAAGTCTTATAATGATTTTAGAAAAAATTATTCTATCATTAAATCTAATGTTATTTCTTATTCTGATGATCTTTTAAGATTGATAACTAAGATGCATGAGGGTTTAGATGAAGTGGCTGGAATGTATGAAAAATATGCTGAAGATAAAAAGTCAAAAGCTAAAAATGTAGAGTATAAGGAGGTGCTTTAAATGGCTTTAAATATCGAAGGTGCAACATTAGGTTATGATGCAAACAATGTTCAAGCTGCATTTAACAGTTTGAATCAAGAAGTAATAGGTGAAACTATTATTCTATTAAAACAAGGTCTTGAAAAATTAAATCAAGCAACTGATCAAGTTTGGGTTGGACAATCTGCTGAACAATTTAAAAAGAATATGCAATATGATGCAGATTTCATTTCTGAACGTTTAGAAGAAACTCGTGATATTCTAAAAACAGAATTAGATGAGATTGTAAACAAGATGGATGAAGTTGATCAAAATCTTGTTAAGGGAAGGGAGTAATAAAATATGTCAATTCAAAGTGCTGTTGGTAATATTGTTAGTGGTGTTAATAATGATCTTCAATCAATATTAACAGCTGCTAAAACTGCTTTACAAAATATTGTTGGAAGCGTTAATACAGGTTTAAATACTATGTGGAGTGGTGGCTTCGCTGGTATTGATGAAAATAATTTAGATATAATGAAGAATGCTTTAATAGAGTATTGTGATACTATTGATGCTCATATTAATGAATTCGATCAAATGAGTAAACTAGAAGTAGCATACAAAGGAGTTATTCAAGGTGCTGCTGATGAATTTGTAAAATCAGTTAAAGATATTTTAGTTGCATATGTATCTACAATGAGAAGAAATATTTCTGAAGCAGATACTGCATTCCAAAACTATAAAGAAGCTGCTCAACAAATTGCTCAAAATGTTGGTAGTGATGCTGAACAAGTTCGCGCTGAAGCTCAAAAAATTAAATTAGACTAATTACTTAAGTAAAGGAGGAGTTTTATATGCCATCTACTATAGCTGGTTGTTATGCTGAGATTAGAAAATATCAAATTTTAGCTAATGGTGTTTCTAATGTAATATCACAATTGAAAAGTTGTAGTTCAAATTATATTAATCTTAAAAAGAACATACAAGAAAATTATTTAGTAAATAGTGATACTACTCCAGTATATGATAAAGTATCGTCTTTAGAGAGTGAGGCAAATAAAACTTCTAATTATTTAAGTAAGACTATTTTACCTGCTATTTCTGCTGCTATTCAAGCATTATATAGAAGAATTGCCGAACTTGAAGAAGAGGAAGAAGAATAGGAAAACAATAAAGGAGGTCAGGCTATGGATTCCATAGTTTATGCTGAAACAAATCAAATTAAACAAATTGCTAAAGAAATTATTGATTTAGGAAATGATTTTGAAAGTACTATAAATGATTTATTCAAAAAGTTTTCAGATGTGCCTTATTCTACAAAGGAATGGGTTGGTAATCAATCTGAAAAGTATTTTGATTTAGTTTCTCTTGAAAAAGATGATTATATCGATTTTGCCAATAAAATAAGAAGTTATGGTGAGAAACTTAATAGGGATGTTAATGATATAGAATCAACAATAAATACTGTTATAAAAAAGGAATCTATGTGAGGTATTTATGGCAAAGATAGAATATGTTAAAAATGGTTTATATTCTTATTGTAGTACGGATATTAATGATATAATAACTGCACTTGAAAAAGCAAAATCTAAAGCATCTACTTTATCTTCACCAGCTAGTTTTTCTTATAGTGGATATATAAGTTCACTATCTTCAAATATCGGAAAACTTGTTGCTAAGGCAAATAAAATAGATAGTATTTTAAAAGAAATAAATAAAGAATATGAAGAATTAAATACAAGAATGAGAAAAGATGTTGATAGTTTGGACTCTTCATTAGTTAAAGAAAGAGAGAGACTTATTGAGTAGAAAATAATAAAGAAATTTATTATTTTTTTGTTTGTTATATAATTATATTTTGTTATAATATATTTAATATATAAGATAATAATCTAGAGTGTTGAAGGTTAAATAGGTGATGTTATGTTAGAGTTAAAGAACGTATCTAAATTTTATTCAAATAATGGTATGATATCAACTGGATTTTCTCGTGTTTCTTTAAAATTTAATTTAGGTGAATTTGTAGCAATTACTGGTGAGAGTGGTAGTGGCAAAAGTACTCTTTTAAATGTTATTAGTGGACTTGATTCTTATG
>OIZT01001157.1_pt1 | contig 12862 bp, 15 predicted proteins | sample 1588611 | NCBI WGS metagenome assembly OIZT01 (sample SAMN03283278) | human gut metagenome | biome: human-associated habitat; material: feces | host: Homo sapiens | place: Peru | collected 2012
TGATATTCCAGAAAAGATAAAAAAATTTTTTGATGATAGCTATTTATTTCTAGAACAATTAGTTGGAAAAGAAAATATAGTTTATGCAGAAGTTCATTATGATGAGGATACTCCACATATGCACTTCTATTTTCTTCCAGTTGTAAATGAAGTAAAAAGAAAAGTGTTTGAAACTGACAAAGATGGTAATTTACTCAAACATGAAGTAATTGGAAAAGACGGAAATAAAAAATTATTACCTATTCAAAAAAAAGACAAAAATGGTAAAAATATGTATATTGTTGAAAAAGGCAAATTCTTAAATTGTGATCAGTTTTGGAAAAATAAGGGTGGCAAAACGTCTTATGCAAAAATGCAAGATGATTACAATAAATTTATAACTGAAAAAGGATTTAATTTATATCGTGGAAATATAGGAGCAAATATTTTACATAAGACAAAGGCTCAAAAAGAAATTGATGATTTAAACGAACAAATCAACGAAATGAAAAAAGAATTTGAAAAAAATAAAAAATTAAATAATATAGAATTAGAATTACCTCCTAGTAACTCATTATATAATTTTATTACATATTTTCTTTCATAATCAGTTAAATTATTCAAACTACATAAAAGCAATAATTGAGATTGATTTACTTTATCATATTCCCTATATCTAACTATTCTTTTTCTTATTGGAAGTTCTTTAACTAATACTTTCTTATTATCTTTCTTAAAAGTATCTATCTTAAAATATTCTTTAAAAATATCCTTAATATCATTACTTTGAAAATCTCCTAATACAAAGATATCAATTTGATCTTCTTTTAATACTTTTTTATAATATGTAATATCATCTTCTGTTAGTGTTCCATCTATCTTTTTATCCATTATAGTTCTATATGCATTAGCTACTGTTGCTATATAGTAAAGACTTTTCATACGCCCCTCTATTTTATATGATTCAATACCTAAATCCATCATATCACTTATATAGTCAATCATATTTAAATCTTTTGATGAAAATGCATATTCATGTTCTTTACCACAATCAAAAGTAAATCTACAAACTTGACTGCAACCTCCACGATTAGAGTCACGTAATGTTACATAATTACTCATAACACATCTTCCACTATAACTAGTACACATAGCTCCATGAATAAATACTTCTACTTCAGTATCTATATTTTCTTTTATTCTCTTAATATCTTCACGACTACATTCACGAGCCATAACAACTCTATAAGCCCCTAAAGATTTATAGAATTTAACTGTTTCTAAATTAGTAATAGATTTTTGAGTTGATATAAAAAATGGTGTTTTTATTTTAAGACGTTTAATAGCTTCTATGACAGCAAAATCACTAACAATATAACTATCTATTCCTATTTCATCTAACGTCTTTAAATACTCATCTAAGCCATCTAAATCCTCATTATGAAATATCATATTAACAGTAACAAATACTTTCTTACCAAGCTTGTGAGCAAACTCTACTCCCTCTTTAATTTCATCTATACTAAAGTTGTTAGCATTAGCTCTAAGACTATAATTATATCCACCAATATATACAGCATCAGCACCATACATAAAAGCAAACTTAAGTCTCGCTAAATCCCCAGCAGGTAATAATAATTCATACTTCACTTTATATCACCTACCTTATACTTAATATCATTTTCTAAGAAATAATAATCACTGTCTATTAAATCACATAAATTAGTCTTATCATATTCTTCAAGTATTATATTTTCACTAACACTATCTATATTAGTAAAGTTAATTATCAAGTTCATATTTAACTTATCTATATACTTAGAAGCACAAAATATTTTATCAAAATATACTACACTGCCATCCCTCTCTTCATATATATCAAGAGTCTTCTTACTAACCTTTTCAATTAACTTATAACTATTAGTATTATCCAAATTATAATATTTATTATAGTTACTTACTAAATTACGTCTTGAATACATTAAACTATTTTTACCAATATAGAAATAATATAAATTACTATTAGTCTTCCCTTGTATTTCTAAAAGCTCATCTATAGTTAAATCATTGTTAATTACTACGTTTTTAATACCAATGCTTTCTAAAAAATTAATAGCTTTATAATTAGATAATATATGATTTTCATATAACACAAATCTTTCTTTATCAATTATGTCTGTTAATCCTATATCTTCTACTATAAATTTAATATTCTTATTAAAATCATTATATATTTTTCTAAACTCTTCTATATTTCTATGTAAGAATTTATTCATAATAACATATATATTATGTTTTAAACTTAAATTATTTATTTCTTCTAAGTTGTAATATACATTAAACCCTATACTATACCCATCAAGTGGTAATATAAATGTATTAAAATTATGCTTAATATATAAATCCAATTCTTTTTTATTTGGTATTATTAAATATTCTTTCTTTTGCATACTCCTAAAGTATCACCTACTTCTATATATTCTACAGTAAATTCTTCATTATTATTTAAGAAATCTATAAATTTTCTTATCTTATTAACCATTTGTCTTAAGTTTCTACTTTTTATTCTTTCAGCCATATTAACATATCCATGGAAACTCAAATTATCTATTATGATTATTCCATTTTTATTTAAATTTTCTTTGAATTTATTAAAGAATTTCATATTTTGACTTTTGGCAGCATCTATAATTATTAAATCATATTTATCATTTAATTCTATATTCAAAGCATCTGTATGTCTAAGGGTTATATTATTAAGACCACTTTCTTTTACATTGTTAAATGCAATAGCACTTCTTATAGGGTCTCTTTCTATACTAGTGATATTAGTAACTCCAGGAGTACTTGCAAAACATATTGTTGAGTATCCTATAGCTGTACCAACCTCAAGTATCTTATGTACATTATTTTCAACTATTATTTTTTTAATAGTTTCAATTGTATCTTCACTCATTATTGGTACATTGTTTTTTATGCCATATTCTTCTATTTCTTTTATTAACTTTGATATTCTATCCATAACCCGTTTCTCTTTAACTCTCTAACTTTACTTACATGTTCAGCATCTGTTTTAGTAAAGTATGTTTTACCATTTTTATCTGCTACAAAATAATAATATTTATGACTAGTTGGTTCTATTGCTGCTTCTATTGAACCTACGCTTGGATTACATATTGGACTAACTGGAAGCTTGCCAGCCATACAACTACTTCTAGTATTATAACTATTGCAACTAGAAAGCTCATTTGCTTTTAAATCTCTTGTCCAATTATCAATCTTTTCAGCATAATATGTTGTTACATCGCTTCCAAGACTCCATCCAGCATTTAATCTATTATAAAATACTCCAGCGACACCCTTTCTATCACTCGCCTTACCAGCTTCAAGCTCAATAATAGATGCAAGTGTCATCATTTCATGAATACTATATTTACTTTTTACTACTTCATCTTTATATTTTTCTAATTTTTTATCCATATTATTAAGCATAGTTCTAAATATATCATCTATGTCAGCACTTTCATAAAATTCATAAGTATCTGGAAATAAATATCCTTCTAAAGAATAATATATATTTTTATTTTTAATATCATCCGTTAAGAACCAATAATCTTTAATCAAACTATCTAAATATTCAGAACTATTTAATTTATCAGTTATTTCTTTTTCACTAATATTAAAATTTTCAGTTATCTTAGAAATAACATATCTCATATTTTTTCCTTCAACAAAAGTAACTGTTTTAGTCTTTCTTAAATCAACGCTACCTTTTTCTAAAGTATTTATAAGTTCTTCTACACTATATGATTTCTTAAGTACATAATCTCCATATTCTAAACTACCTGGATTATTTAATTTAATATATATTTTATATGCTAACTCTGATTTAATTAATTCATTATCTTTAAGCATCTTAGATATTGAACTATAAGTATCTCCTTCATTAACATATATATTAACTGTCTCATTATCTTTTCCACCTTTAATTAAATAGAAATAGCTTCCTACTAAAGCCCCACAAATAATCAAACATAAAAAAAATAAAAATATTATAAATTTTTTCACACTAAAAACCTTTTTCTTCATTATTTCCCACTTTCTAAAGAATCTAGTATTTTACTAATAAAATCAAACTCTTCTTTTGTTTCCACTGGTTTTAATTTTGTCATATTACCTTTAGGACTTAATACGTAAGTTGATGCATAACAAACCATTTCACCATCTTTATTAGTTTCATCATCTGTATAAATAACATAATTAACATTATTAGTTGTATCTTCTATATCAAGAAGTATTCTATATTCTTGTTTATTTCCAGATGAATCTTTTAATACTAGAGTATTATCTTTCATTATTTCTCCTATCTAAATAGCTTTGTAATATTATAGTCGCAGCTATTTTATCTATTACTTTTTTTCTATTTTTACGTTTCGTATTATTACTAATAAGCATACGTTCTGCTTCCACTGTAGATAGTCTTTCATCCTGCATAATTACTTCCATATTAAATTTATTTAAAAGCATATCTTTAAATTCTAAAGTTATTTCACTTCTCTTAGATAAACTTCCATCTAAATTCTTAGGATTTCCAAGTACAAAAGCATCTACATTTCTACTTATAACTATATTATTAAGTTTATTTATTAACTCATCATAATCATTATATCTAATTACTTCTAAAGATGTAGCTATAAGTCCAGTTCTATCGCTTATCGCAATACCACATGTTTTACTACCCAAATCTAATCCCAAATATGTCATTTTTTATTTATAAAATTAATTAACATTAATTCTATTATATCCTCTCTTTTAAATTCAAGTATTCTATTTCTGCATTCCTTATAACTAGAAATATAACCAGGATCCCCACTAATTAAATAAGCAACTATTTGTTTAGTTGGATTGTAACCTCTTTCATTTAAATCATCACATATCTTAATTAAAGAACTTCTAGCGTTTTGATCAATAATAGTTTCAGTATCTACTAACGTAGTTTCACTTCCTACCATAAAACTCAACTCCTCACATATATTCTAACAAATTTTTATATTATTGCCAACATTTATATAGATATTATACGCAAAGAAACAACATTTTTCTAGGATTTAATAACTATAATTGTTATAATATTTATGGAGGCAAAATTATGATATATTACCCTAAAGTATATGGAACTTGTGCTGGTGCAAACAAAGCAATCGAAACAGCATATAAATTAAAAAAAGAAAATAAAGATAAGAATATTTATATTTATAAAGAGATACTACATAACCCATACATAATAAATGAGTTATTAAAAGATAATATTAAATGTATTGATGATTTAACTATTCTTGGTGAGAACGATATATTAATTATTAGAGCTCATGGAGAACCAAAAGAAACTTATGACTATTTAGATAACCACAATATTGAATATTATGATGCAACTTGTACTAATGTTTTAAAAGTGCATAATATCGCAATTAATAAACAAAAAGACGGATATAAAATATTAATAGTTGGTAAAAAAACACATCCAGAAGTTATTGGTACAAATGGTTGGATTAATAACAATGGAATTATTATTGAAAATGAAGAAGATTATAAAGAGCTAAATAATAATGATAAATACTATATAGTTTGCCAAACTACTGTAAGCCATAAAAAACTACAAAATTTATTAAATTATATGAATGAAAATAATATTAGTTATGAAATAGAAAACACTATTTGTAATGCTCAAAAACTAATTCAAACTTCAAGTGTCGCTCTAGCAGAACAAATGGATATTATGTTCGTAATTGGTGGTAAAGAAAGTTCTAATACTAAAGAACTATTTAATCTTTGTAATGAAGTTACTAAAACATACTATTTTTCTGACATAAAAGATTTCTTTAATTTTATAAAGAAAGAAAAATATAATTTAAATACTAAAATAGGCTTCACTGGTGGAGCATCCACTCCTAAAGAACAAATAAAAGAATATGCAAATCTATTAGAATTCTTTATTTATTACAAAACTAAACTAAAAGAATTTGAAACAGACTTAAAGAAAATAAACAAATCATTTATAGAAAAAGATAACCCTATCGTAATAGACGCAGTAAATAAATTTATTAATATGAATGGAGATGGAAAATTCTTAAGAGGCTGTCTAATTGACTTAGGATACAAACTAACTAAGAATGATGACTACGCTAAAACACTATCACTTGCTTATGAAACTTTTGAAACATCAATACTTATTCATGATGACATTATTGATAATGCACATTTAAGACGTAATAAAGAAACAATACACGAAACATATAAAGATGAATTTAAAAAATATAACGTAGAAAATGATAACACTAATGTTTCATTAGCACTATGTATTGGAGATCTAGGCTTCTTCTATACAAATGAAATGATAACTAAAAAGTATAAAAATGATAAAAACCTTGCAAAATTACTAAGTTATTACAACAACATAGTTATCAAAACTATCAAAGGTGAAATAATAGATGTTGCTCTTCCATTTATAGAAAAGAATGACAGAAATCATATCCTTCATGAAGAAGATATAATGGAAATATATAGACTTAAAACATCATGGTATACAGTAGTTGGTCCATTTGTACTTGGTATGATCTTAGGTAATTCTAAAACAAAAGATATAGAAACTTTTGAAAAAATATTAGAACCACTTGGTATAGCATTTCAAATAAAAGATGATATTTTAGGAATCTATAGTAGTAAAGAAACACTAGGTAAATCAGTTTATTCAGATATTGAAGAATACAAACAAACAATACTTTATTCTTACATTAAGATTAATAGAAATGATTTATTTGATGAATTATTAAAGTATTATGGTAAAAGCATATCTGAAGAAGAATCTAAAAAAGTACAAGAGCTATTTGAAGAATCAGGCGCACTAGAATATGCTACTAATAAAATGAATGAAATGTTTAATGAAGTTTATACAAATATCAAATCAATGAATATAAAAGAATACACAAAGAATATACTTTTAGGATTAATATTATTCTTAAGATTAAGAGAAAAATAGTATCACATGATACTATTTTTTCTTGACAAAATAAGTTTAACCTAAAGCAACAACTTCTTTTCTAGAATCAGAGTTTTGAATAATCAAGTAGCAAACATATTTTGATAACTTATAGTCATCAATAATTCTTTCTCCTCCTTTGTTCAATTTTATCGTTTTGTCGGTTTGGACAAAATGATAAAGAACCTTATTTTTGCTACTATTGTATGATGTACCTGCTTTTTCTAAAGCTCCTAAGAGTTTTCTCCATTCTTTGTATTTATAATTTTATGAATTAACATTAATGACCAGAATAGCAGGATTTGAACCTACACAATCTAGTTTCCAAAACTTACACACTACCAAATTATGCTATACCCAAATTTTATATATTTCTCATATCCACCTACTATTATAATTAGACATAAAAATCAAAGACACTTCTTTTTCACTCACAAAAAATTGATCAAAATATAAAAAAAGATATACCTCATTAAAAAGTATATCTTCGCATCATATTTTTAAAATTTAAACTTATTTTTTTCTATCGTTAACTGTTCCCTTAGAAATATTTCTATTGAAATATGATTCAAGAGCTTTATCAAATTCTTCTTCAGTAAAGTCAGGGAAACACTTATCAGTGAAATATAATTCAGCATAAGCAATACTATATAACATAAAATTACTTATTCTTAACTCTCCACTAGTTCTAATCATTAAATCAACTGGAGGTAAATCATTATATAAATAACTATAGAAATTTTCTGGAGTTACACTGTCTAAATCTAATTCTCCATCTTTATACATAGTAGCTAGCTTCTTAGCTGCATCTACTATTTCAAATTGACCACCATAATTTAAACAAACATTAAATATTCCACCTGTACAATTTAAAGTCTCTTTTTCAAGTGTTTTCATAACACCATAAACTTCATCACTAAGTGGTTCCTTTCTTCCTGAAAAAACAACTCTAATATTATTTTCTAAAAAGAAATGCATATCACTCTTAAAAGCAGATACAAATAAATTCATCAAGTACCCTACTTCTTCTTGACTTCTTTTAAAATTTTCAGTTGAAAATGCAAAAACACTAAGTATCTTAACACCTTTACTTAATATATGAAGAGCAGTTTTTTTAAGAGTTTTATATCCTGCATAATGTCCTTCAGTTCTTTTTTTGCCTTGTCTTGTAGCCCATCTTCCATTTCCATCCATTATGATAGCCACATGATTTGGTATATCATTTTTCATAAATCTTCCTCTTTCTTGCAACTAACAACTATTATACTAAAAAATCTATTATTTTTATATATTTTTAACTCTTTTTACATATTTTAATGACTTTTAAGTGACAATTTAATACAATTATAGTATAATTAACAAGAAAAAAAGGTGGTGTTTATTATGTTAAAAAATATTGAAAACTTAATTGAAGAAAAAAAATATGCTGAAATCAAAAAAATCTTAAATGAAATGAATGATTATGACATAGCAGAGATATTTGAAGACTTACCGACCACTGAACAATTAAAAATATTTAGATTACTAACTAAAGACATTGCAGCAGATGTATTTTCATATATGGAAACTGATACTCAAAGTAAACTAATTACTCTACTTAGTGAAAAAGAAGCAGTTGATATTATCAATGATATGGCAAGTGATGATGCAGCTGATTTAATGGATGAAATACCTGCAAATGTAGTAAGCAGATTATTAAATAAGGTGGACCCTGAAGCAAGACGAGATATAAACCAACTTCTTAATTATCCAGATGATTCAGCAGGTAGTATAATGACTACAGAATATATGGATTTAAAAGAAGAAAATACTATAGAAGAAGCTATTAGAAAAATTAAAAGAGAATATGATGATAAAGAAACAATCGATATCTGTTTTGTAACCGATAAATCCAGAAAACTAATTGGAACAGTTAAACTAAAAGATCTAGTTTTAAACGATGAAGAAAAACTTATAAAAGACATTATGGATGATGATATAATGAGTGTTAATACTCTAATGGATCAAGAAGAAGTTGCATCCATAATACAAGATTATGACCTTACTTCAATACCAGTAGTAGATACTGAAAATAAATTAGTTGGTATTATTACAATTGATGATGTTATCGATATTATTGAAGAAGAAGCAACAGAAGACATCGAAAAAATGGCCGCAATTACTCCAACTGAGAAACCATATTTAAAACTAAATGTCTTAGAACTTTATAAAAGTAGAATTCCATGGTTATTACTTCTTATGATATCAGCAACATTTACAGGTAAAATAATACAACATTATGAAGCAGCTCTAGCTTCATACGTAGTCCTTACTTCATTCATACCTATGCTTATGGATACAGGTGGAAATGCTGGAGGACAATCTTCAGTAACAATAATCCGTGGACTTTCATTAAATGATATAGAATATAAAGATACGTTAAAAGTTATATGGAAAGAAATAAGAGTTGCAGTTTTAGCTGGTCTAACACTAGCAGTAGCAAATTTTGCAAAACTACTTCTTATAGACAAAGTTACAACAAGTGTAGCTTTAGTAGTATGTTTAACACTAGTAGTAACAGTAATAATTGCTAAAATAATTGGCTGTTCTCTACCAATACTAGCTAAAAAGATAGGTTTTGACCCTGCAGTAATGGCAAGTCCATTCATAACAACAATAGTAGATGCTATATCTCTAATAGTTTATTTCCAAATAGCGACTCATCTTTTAGGATTATAAAAAGTACTTTCATAAAACGAAAGTACTTTTTCATATATACTACGCAGCTAATGATCTAGCTATAGTTCTATAATATTGTTCACCAAGCTTACATCTACCTTGTTTAGTTCTTAATCTTTCTACTGCTTTTTCTTGCATTTTAAACTTTTTCAAATTAGCTTCCATTACTGCCAATTCAACATTATTTTTTATTTTTCTAGCACCGTTTACTATACCAACTTTATTTCTTAAAGCTTCAAGTTCAGTCTTAGTTTGATTAATATCATGTTCATAATTTTCTCTAGATTCTTTTAAAGACGCCTTCATATCACTATATACACGATATCTATCAAAATCAGCAAAATATTTTTCCATTTCACGAGCTTTTCTTTTTGCATATTTAGCAGAACCTTTATTAACTATTTTCTTTTGAGTGGTTTGCATCTTACCTTGTTTATTTTGCAATCTTCTAATTTTAGCGCAAACTCTATTTATACGTCTTTCATTTATACTCTTCTTAAATTTGGTTTTATAATCTTTAGAACGTAAACCCTCTAGTTTCTCATACTCATTAGATAACTTCGCACCATTTTTCTGTAAACCACGTCCACTAGCATTCATAACAATAGAATCTACAGGGTTTAACACATTAGAATCAAAGCCTAAATTTTGCTCATCAATAGCTATATTAGCAATTACATTATCATATCCATCTTTTGCTTTTTTAAGTTCTGAAAGTATTTTATCTACTTCTTTTTTAGAATCATCTAAATATCCACTTTCACCCATACGATAAGATAAATTTTCATATCTATTTATAAGTCTTTGATATTTATTTGATAATACATCATGAGCATTACGCACCTCAATATCAACAGACTTCTTATGAACAGCCGGACTAAATTGCAATCTCTTAAGCTGCTCTAATGTTAAATCATAATCAAAATCATTAGCAGGAATACTAAGTGACTTACATACATGTAATAAAAATTGTAATCCTACATTACTAGGTAATCTACCAGTTCTTACAGCTTCCCTTATAGTCATACTTACTCACCTGACTCACTAAGTTCACTAACAACTCTATCTATTTCGTTATTAATATAATCTAATTCTTTTTGATCAGTAATAGTATCTAAAGAATATGATGTTTCAGTTTCATTTAATATTGATGAAAATATAGTATCTTCTTCATTATTAATTGTATAAATAATATATGTTTTATTAAATTCAAGAGAATCAACTATATCAAGTACATTTATTTCTACTACAGTACCATCTTCAATAGTTACTTTTAACTTATTATTAGCATCTTCCATAATTGCCTCCTAGTATATATAAATTTTAACATAATTTTTAGACTGTTACAATAAAAAAGACTACAATTTCTTTTTAAGAGTTATTGTAGCCATATCTCTAGAAGATACTTTATCTAAAGCTCCAAATACTGGACTAGTATGAGAAAATTTTCTATATCCTCTATTAACTATCATTTTAGCATTTAATACATCAAATTCTCCCCTACACTTATCAGTTTTACTAACTATGTAGTCAAATACATTTTTTCCATCGCTTACATCTATTCCAATATCTCTAAGTGCTCCTTGAATTATTTTTGGCATATAACCATCATGTTTATGTCCACATACAATTAAATCAAGTTCTTTTAATCTGTCTCTTAAAACAGTTAGTACCTCTTTTTTACTTATAGTATCTGGAGAATGAGTAAGCAATATATTAAATTGTTTATCAGTAAATTCTAATAAACTTTGCATATAATCTTCTATAAAATATTGATTCCATTTGCTTTCTCTAGATTTATAGTATGCTTCACTTCTAGGACAAAAACCACCTATTCTAATATTCCCAACATCGGCATATTCATCGCCCACTCTTTTGTCTAAAATATGTACTCCAGTTGTTCTATCAAGCATTTTTAAATATTGAATTGAATCACTAGTATCAAATTTTTTCCCACTTTTTAATTCATGATTACCAAGACATACAAAAGTACTGGCTATAGAATCCAAACTACAAAATAAATATCTTAACATCCTATCATTTCTAGGAATATAAAAATCATCTGAATTATATGTTAAATCACCAGACACAACTATTATATCAGGATCAACCTTATAAACTTCATCAATTAATTTATCCCATAATTCAAAAGTAGCCCAATTATTATTATGAATATCAGCTAATGAAACTATAGTATAATCCCTATCTAATTTGTCACTATTAATTGTAAATTTTTCGTTATGTATCATTTTCCCCTCTAAACAGACAAGTATTATAACACAAATTTATATTTATTTCACTAATTATATTAAAAAAGTACTATTTCTAGTACTAATTTTCACCTTCTTCAAGCATAGTTATTATAGATATTCCATATCCTAAAGTAACATTATCTACAAGTACATTCGTAACAGCACCTATTATTTTATCATTTTGTATTATAGGAGAACCACTCATTCCTTGAACTATACCACCTGTCTTACTAACAAGAGTTTTGTCTGTTATTTCAAAGCTAAATGCTTTCTGAGTATCTTTTTTATTATAATATTTTTTATGGTCTTCTATCTCAAGCCTATCAATAACATTCATTTTATAAGATAAAAATTCTAATATAGGTTTTGCTATTTTTGAAGGAACAGTTATTATTAATCTTCCATCTTTTTTCAAAACCCTGTGAATTTCTTTTAAAATATCTTCGGGATAACTTAAATGTTCCAATACCGCTAACATTGTAACCACATCAAAACTTTCATTTTCAAAAGGAAGTTCTTTTTATAAAACCGATTCGATAGTTTCTAATTTTTCAGTTTTTAATTTTGGAGGTTTAAAATCTATTCCTACGCCATAATCTATATAATTTTCTATCGACTTTAATAACTTGGCTTCCCAACCGCAACCTATATCCAATAATTTGCAATTATTATATTTTTCTATAGTCGGTTTAACCATTCTTATTCTATATTTTCTTAAAAATTTATCTAAAATAGTTTCTTTCATTTTGTATTATTAACTCCTATATTTTTATTTTCAAAAATATAAAAGTCAGTAATACGAGGATTTAAATATATTATACCAAAATAATTTATTTAAACTACAAGTTGAGTTGAGTTGAGTTGAGTTGAGTTGAGT
>OIZT01001163.1_pt1 | contig 12780 bp, 9 predicted proteins | sample 1588611 | NCBI WGS metagenome assembly OIZT01 (sample SAMN03283278) | human gut metagenome | biome: human-associated habitat; material: feces | host: Homo sapiens | place: Peru | collected 2012
AATCTTCCAAATACCCGCTGAAAATCAATGGGTTGGAGAAGTGAACGCTTACAGCTGTTCTTTCATTTATTGACATACTCTCTGTTAAGGTTGTGATGTCAAGGCAGATGTCTGCCAATTCGGGACAAGATTTTACATATGATATCCCAATTGAAAGGATTTCAAGTAATAGATCCGAACACATCTCATATAAATCATCCTTAGATGAATTCGACCCAAATAAGTAAAATGAGTATATCTCCACTGTTGAATTTAAAGCCATCTTCAAATAATGTATAGCATCCTCATTATACCTTGCTTGTAAACAGTATTCAGATAGTCTAATATACTGTTTGATTTCATTAGATAAGTATATTATGGAATTATAGCCGCGATCATAAAGAAGCTCTAATTTTGAAGAGCCATATTTATAATCTGTCTTAACTATATCTACCACTTCATTTTGATATTGAATGGCTTGTTCAAAATTCTTATGATACGATGCTATAAGAGCTTTGCACATTAAGGCTTCCCAATAATCTTGATTTCCATTCGAATACCAATACATTTCACGTTTGGCAAATAATATATCATCGCCTTTTGTGGATTTGATGGAGTCATCTTCAAAATATGATCCGATGTAATTATCTCCTAAATTTTTAAGATAATTGTAACAATCGGCATTGATTATACTATCTGCGACTTGAATTAACTTATCGTAATCTTTATTGTGATAAAGCTTAGAGAGTCTTCTGTTTGACCAATAGTGAGTTGCGCTAAATCGATTGTCTTTCGAATGGTAACTGCCATTTTGCCTAATTAGCATATCAATCTTGTCTTGAATGATTTTATCGCTATCTTTGATTTGATAATTGATTATTTCTTTTAAAACATCATTGCAGAATGTGATTCCTTTATCAAATTGGTTAGAATTGGATAAGTAGTCAATATACTTTTCGTATGATGACATAGGTGAACCACTAAAATACGAATGGTGTTGCCATGGATTATCTGCTCCCCATACTTTCCAATATTTGTGTAATATGTCCAAGTATCGTCTTTGATAAATGGCTGCAGCATCGAACATTTGCAAATATGCGTATTCATCGGCGAGCTGCTCAAGGCACTCTTCTTTTAAATATTCAATAGGCTCACATTCTTCAATTTTGTCATAGTCATGAAGACAGTCACAGTAAAACTCGATAGACATTCTTTTTGAATTCAAATTTCTATTAACTTCACTGAATAGGTATAGATCTCTTGATAATAATCGTGCTTTTATATATTTAATATATGAGGAGAAATATTGGGGATTAACACCTTCACTTTTTAAGACTACTGTGACTGAATCTATTATATGAAGTCGTTTGAAGTTATCTTCGTTATTAAGAATGAATGAAGAGTAAATGTGATCTAGATATTTAAAATCGGATGCATAAATATATCTATTTTGGAAAAGTTTGATAGCAATGTCATTACGTTTTTTTTTGTCGCCGTTATATGGATTAGTGAGAAATGTTCTATATAATTGTGACAACCTTCGACTGTCGACATTATTGAGTTTTTCATAAAGGTCAATAGCTTTTAAAAGGCTCTCCTCACGTGATTCCCCTCTTGCTAAATAATTATAGTAATTCAACTCGGCTTTTATACTATCCGGTACATTTTCTTGCGATCTTAAACTTTGATTGATCAATCCGACAGCTTTGTTATAGGATTCTTCCGCTATTAAATTCTTGATTTTATCTAATATGAGTGATGAAGTATCTTGCCCACTAACATTTGTTGTTAAAGATGCAAGAGATAATATTAAGAATGAGAAAAGTATTAATTTTTTCATTGGAATGCACAATTCTATATGATTCTTAGTTGATATATTCATACGTTAGGAATTAGAAGAATCAAATTTTAGCCCACATGATAAGCAATAACTTGACGATGATGAGTTCAATGCACCGCAATGTGTACAGAATATCTGTGTTGGCTCAGCTATTGATATTGACTGAGTATTCGACTTGTTTGTATCGCTGTAGTGCCTATTCACCACCTCATTAGCCGCCGCCAGCGCTCTGTCGTCGAGCTGCGATTGCTTGACGAGGCCCCAGAGTTGGGTGAGGAGGACGGGCCAGAAGAAGAGCATTGAGATTATGGTCGGGACGGCTTGCTGGCCCCAGATGCCGACTCCGGCTTCGAAGCTGATGCTGTTGCCTTGGGGGAGGAGGGTGACTTTAAGGGCGGTTTTCATGCCGATCACGGCTTTGAAGAGGCCGCTTTTGCTGATGGAGATGTCACAGCCGCCTGTGCAAAGGGTGTCTTTGCTGACCTCGAATCCGTCTTTCTCGAAATCTTTCTGAATATGTTCGGCTATCTGCGGGATAAGCGAAGGCGAACCGTAAATGACTGTTTTAGTGCAGAATGTGGACATGGCTTATCTGTTGATGTTCTGAATAGAGTAATAATTATACACGGCGTAGAGGATCCCGGATTCAACCAGCAGAGCCTTGATTTTTGCCAGTTGCGCTTCGGAATAGCGGGTCTCCATATCGTGCAGGATCCCTATCACCTTGTCGGACTGCGCCTTGACCTCGTCCTCGGTGACGATGCCGTCTTCCATTATGGCCTTGAATGAGTCGTTGTCTGCGACCATTCCATCAATGTCTAATATTCCGTTCTTGTCGAAAAACATGTCATTATCATTTTTTAGGATGTTCATAATTTGGTTCCACAGTACTTGCAGTAGGTCCAGTCGTCATGAACGAGCAGACCACAATTAGGACATTTTCTGCTATATGCCTCCCATTTGAGGTTTTCCATCAAGTTCTGATATTGAGGACTTTGACCCCATTTCAGAATCTCGCGGACACGCACAGCGGCAAACGGATGGTCTTCTTTGGCGATGGCATAAATCTGGAGAGACTTGTTCCAAAGATTCTCGTTTTTGATCTCGTCATATTTGTCCGCCTGTCTGGCCCATTCCTCGAAATTGATCTCTTGTGTGATTGAGCGTGGACCTCCAGACAGCCGCGCCATCACACGGGTGATGACCTCGGGAGAAGTGATCACGCTGCCGCACCTGTCGCAGGACAACTCACTTTTGCGGGACCAGTACAACAACGCGAGCTGTATAGGCATCGCCAAATGCCCTAATATTCCAAGAGAAGCCGCACCACTGAATATGATCTGTGCGATGCTATGGTAAAGAACGTGATGGCAGACAATATGCCCACACTCATGGGCGATGACGGCATCAAGTTCCTCACCCTCCATCATCTCAACCAACCCTGATGTGATGGTTATGAATATCCTCGTGTCTCCGAATGTGAAGGCATTCGGCATAGGATTCATCTGGAGATATAACTCCGGCTCCTGAATGCCAAGTTTCTTACAGATAGGAGGCAGATGATTGTATAGGTTCGGCAGTTGGGTAGGGGAGAGACGTATGGCAGTGGCCATATTCAACCCATATTGGAGTTCCTCAAACCCGAGAGAGAGAATCTTTTTCACCAACGCTGGGAATCCCGGAATGCTCTCCAGTTGTCTCAGCGCCGCCGCGTCTTCGGGATGTATGAAATCTGATGCTGTTATCATGTTGAATATCTTATACTAAATCATTACTAAAGGATTCAACTACAGCAAGTATCTCTGGGATGCAGGCATTGAATACCTCGTCATATAAATGATTCTGAGGGTCGTCTTCTTCAAGTCGAGAATACGAACGGATGTCCAGATGAGCTTTTTCTCGCCCGTTTTGTTTTGACTTTTTGAACCCTTTTGCTGTGCCTGCGCCTTCGCTATTCAAAATAGTGAGGTATTCGTTGTTCTCGTTTTCTGTGTATGCTCTGAGCCCCATCAGTAACTGTTGTGTGTTCCATCTGTTATGTTCACATTCTGCCATGCTTTTTTTGCATGACTCCATTTTTTGCTCAATAAGATCCTTGACACATTGATATTTGTCACAGGTATATCCGATGCTTCTTAACTTTGTTTTGAAACTGTTTGATAGATACTTATTTGACCATTTGTTAAATATAGATAACTTGTCCCAAGACTCCTCTGCCTGATTGTTCAAATTAGTTGTATTCTTCGCAAGAATGCAATTCCTGATTTCTTGCTTGATATGGTCAATAATATCATTAAGATTTTGATCTTTTGAAATCTTGCCGAAAGAATCGCAACAGTAAACATAATTGCAAAGCATTGCTCTGTAGTAAGTGTTCTTATCTATCGTAAAGTCTGCATTCAACATACCGAACGGACGTAGTTTAGAATACCTCTTGTTGCAAGATTGTTCCTGCTCTTTGCCTTCCTTGAAGTACAGGTTGTACAGAATTTCAGACGATTCCCTCTGATAGACGAGTATTTGCTGTGCCTTGTCGTAAACAATACTTGGCATATAGATTCCCTCCGCAATAGCTTCGTTTGAATACTTGTTGCAGACAGCGATTGTCAGGAGAGATTTTCCATTGTCATCTTTCGTCATGCAGGACTCCTCGTTATTAGGGCTATAGGCGTTATCGGCGGATCGTCTTAGATATTCCATAACGCCTGGTTGTTCCACCGATCCCTTGATGAACTCCCATTCGATGTCAAGGAAGTTTGGACCAAGGTATTTATATTCGCTGCTTTGGTATAGAAGAGGGTCAACCCATTTCGTATCAAGGGAATAATCTCGTTTCGACAAGTCCAGATACCGATGCCTTGCCAGATTGAACAGATTTTGGTATCTTCCCATGAAGAAATTCATTTCATTCTCGGCATCGGGATCGATGAAAGTGATTTTTGTCCGGTTCGGATTATCTCCGTCTATCTTGAAATTAGGGTAATGCGCTATCTGCGCCGCCTGTATCGCGACAGCTATTCCCATCTTCGTCATTCCGACTACTATCAGATGAACGTTCTTGTCAGAATCGACAGAGATTCCGGATCCATCAAGAGGCGTGTATTTGATGATTCTTTGCTCATTGTCCGCTTTGCTTTTCTCTGAATATTCGCTATCGACAAAAACTGCCTGTGCCCAATTTTCGTAACGATTGAAAGGGATGAAGACAAGATGCTCTTTTATGTTGTCTGGCAGATCCGAGAATTGGAACACAGAATATGTCGTCTGGTACTCGAACTGAACTCTGCATATAATTCTCCTTTGGATTTGATTCTGAGCTAGATAACTGGCAATATTGTGCACGCATTTCATGTTCTGAGTGTCGTGGTAGCTGGCTGAATCGTCTCCTATGCCATTCTCCTCACCAAGTACATAGATTTCCGTAGCAAGCTCTATAGGAATATGGTTGACCTCTTCAACGGAATCCAGTTGCCCGTTGTAGATGACAAGGCGTTCAGAATCCTCTTCGTTGAGGTAAGAGGCAATCCTGTCCCTGACATCCTTGACTTTGCCATTTGTCTGAAGGACAACATAATATGGCCTGCCTTTTTTTGTCTCTCCTTTACCATCCAGAAGATTCTTGATTATTGTCGGTGCGTTCTCGCCTGCACCAATCACCACAGCGATTTTGTTTCCGACGTATTCCTTAGAATTGCAGAACGCCCTAAAACTTCGCTTTTTGTAGCGTATGTCCCCATTAGTCCATTGTTCTTTTCTCCGCTCGAACCAACTTGTCAACGTGGAAATCAGAACTCCATTAAGCAGGATAATTCCGGAGATTGCTATTAGCCCTGAGAAGAGCCTTCCGTGGGCTGTGGCCATGTGTTGGCTTCCTGGATTCACGAAATGATAATAGATGTCCCAGAATAGGGTTGCGTTTTTGTATTCACCTTCAGAGGATGATAATAAGTCTGAGTTGGTTACTATATTGAAGCATTTGAAGATAACAGTATAGATGAACGGAATGAAAAAGACAAACAGAATCACGTCAAAGGTGAAGTGTCCTTTGACCAATATTCTGTCTCTGGCGATAGGACGAAATAAACATAGAAACAGAAAACAGATGGAAAAGAATATTCCTACTACGCCTATTGATAAACATACTATGTCAAAGGGAGTCTCGCCATAGAAGATATATAAAAGTAAAGCTATTATTAGAGTAAGGGGTGCTAGAATCGCAATATGAATATCTCGAAATAAACTATTCAATGTGGTTCTCTTGATTGTTTTTATCATGCCGTTACTGTCCGTTTGAGGTTGTACATTTAAATCTATTTCGAGTTGAGATACTGCAATGCTTTCAGTGTAGTCTCGACAGTGGCGCGGTCATATTCCTTTTCACTTTCGGGGAGATCTTCGTAACGGCATATATCAGGATGAAGCTTGTGCTCATCATTTCTTACCGCTCCATAACTCCAGCCTTCGGCGATGCGTTTGGCGGCCCAGACCTCATGGACATTCTTTGCTATCATTTCAACTTTTGACTGCAGGTTTTCGGACAGTGTTACCTTTGAAAGATCAAGTGGATGAGGTACATACCCGTCCTTACCCACTTTCAGGGCATCACTTTTTTCACTCATGGATTTGTGTCCCCACGAGTTATCTATTCTGTTATCATTGTCGGTCAAGTATCCACTTGCAGGTTGTCCTGTTTTACTTTTCATTGTGAGTGTGTTCTTTCGGTTCTACAATGATTTCCAATGTTGTTGCAATCTCAATACTCATAAACAAAGAAAGTGTGGAGTCCCGGTAAGCTTGTTCAACTGAGGGCTCTGACAAAGCCTGAATAAAGACAAGCGGTACGGTACTCCACACCTATATGAAATGACTCGGGGGCGTTGCAAAAGGTACGCCGTCCCGCGTGTCAGTTCTACGCGTGATGAGAGTGTAGCTTTGTCCCTTTATTCCTTTTAAACTGTCAGATTCTCAGGTTGAGGACGGTGCGTCAACACTTTCGTATGTCAATGGGCCTATGCGGCCGTTGCGGTTAAATCCACTGGGGCGAATTTAGGAAATTTATAGTCATTTATCAAACTTCTACTGGCATTTTTTAGCGAACTATACTTGTTATTTATGTCCGGTGGGAGCCTTGCTGGCCGGACGAAATGTAGAAATCTTGCATTTTGTCCGGTCAGATCAGAGTCCACCGGACGGACTGCGCTGAGGAAAACGACGGTGAGAATTTTACAAAAGGCTTTCAGCCACAGGGCGAGTTTGTGCCGGTGGACGCTGGATCGGGCTGAAAAACTCCAAGGCGATGGTGCATGATTTTCATGAGAATGTGCCTTGCAGGTGCTTCAGTCCGGCATTGACATGAAGGCGTTTTGTAAATCCGTAACGACAATGATGACCGCAAGGGAGATTAAATCATATACAGACAATTTATTACCAAGAAGCGTTTGCTATAGCCGTCAGCCTATCAACATTATAACCGAAAGATGGTCAACTCGTATATCATGGCCTTTTTTATTACGTGAGGCCGCGAATAGAAAGAGCCTCGGGAGGAACGGTCCCTTTATTCAAAAGAGTTTGTCAGATTCTCGGTTGAGGAGATGATTTCTCCCGATGCTCTAATGTTTACCGCGGCGAAGAAACCTGCGGAAGCAATGGCGAAGATATGCACTATTCGGCGAAAATCCAAATTCTTTTGGCAATGAATATGTTAGGAATATGTCAATTAACATAGTGATAGATTCGGCGTGATTCTTTGCTCTATACTGATCAAAAGGGAAAGAGTCTCTATGGATATGAAAATATTCACTACCTTTGTGGCGTTCAGGTGCCGGGATGAGGTGAAATAACATGTGAGTACGGAAGAAGGTCTGAGATGTATGATAATGTAATAACCAATTTATAATCATGGGAATATTCAATTTATTCAAAGGAAAGAAACAGAAAAATGATGAGACGAATGTCGCTTCACAAAAAGATGTGCGAAAGGAGATGTCTCTGGCGGAGTGCGTGGAACTGATGTTCAGGAATGCTGGGATTCGGCCGCACGTTGACGGAAACAAGTACTTGACGGAGGTGCAGGCAAGGCATTGTGTGTTCACGCCGGTACTTGTGGTGGAGGGGAACAGGCTGATCATCATGGTGCGGTTCCCGGCGCCTGTGCCGGAGCAGTTCGCTTATTCAGTGAACTATGAGGTGGAAAGGATCAATGGGATGTACAGGGATGCGGAAGTGACTTTGAGTCATAATGATGATGGTGATTTTACGATATATTCAATGATCATCAAGGAATATGATCGCGTCTCCGCCGAGACGGCTGACGAGATCCGTCGTCTGATGGTTCATGCTGTGGATGTCCTTGATGAGGATAATTTCAGGCTCGTTTCGGCAGGTTCGGCGACCGTGGATGCGGATCAGCGGCTGATGTCAATCACGAACTTGCCGGCGAAGTGGGGGTCGGAGAGCCATTGGGAGACGGGCCAGGTGGAGACTGAACCTTTGCGGAGGCGCTCACGGGACATCAGGTCGCAGATCTCCTCGTTGATGTCGCCGCCTTTGAGGTAGAGGATGGACCGGGAATATTTCCCTTTCACCCAAGGGTAGAAGTCGGTGAGGGAGGCCACGGCGCGGGATACGATGAAATCGAACTTCCCGGGGAGACTTTCGGCGCGTGCGTTGACAATCTCCACGTTGTCAAGGCCAAGCATATTCGCTATCTCTCTGGCTACTATGGTCTTCTTCCCGACCGAGTCGCAGAGGGTGAACCGCACGTCCGGGAACATCACGGCCAGCGGGATGCCGGGAAAACCGCCGCCGGTGCCGAGGTCCAGAACCCTGAGAGTTTGAGGCTTCTGAACAGAACATCCTCCTGTCGGAATTCGAGGCTCTGTGCTTGTGTGTGGTGATTCTGGAATGGATGCCTTTGTGTGGCAAGGATGGGAGTCCGCCAGAGGCGTAGTGGACGCTTGGGCGGTATATGCCACACCGGAATCATTTGCGATGTGCGGCGCGGTGAACAATGAATATGTCTCCGGACGCTGCGTGCGGAGATATTCGGCTATGGCGAGGGAGTGGAGGACATGGTGGTCGTAGAGACTGTCGATGTCCTTCCGGGATATGACGTTGATCTTGGAGTTCCAGTCACGGTAGCCGCTGTCCATCAGACGGAAGCGCTCCACCATCACGTCAGTTACATCCGGGAACGAGGTCCTGAGAAAAGACTCGAAGTCGGCGAATGTCATCATATTCCTTCTTCCTCTTGTCTGCGGAGGTCATCGATCATCTGCTTCGCGCGGCGGATGCGGGTCTTGACCGTGTTGAGCTCCATGTCAAGGGCCTCGGCTATCTCATTGTACTTCAGGCCTTCAATGAGCCTCTTGCGGGCGATTTCCCGGTAGAGTTCCGGCAGACGTTCGATGTATTTGGCGTGTTCCTCCTCATTCTCTGTCTTGATCAGGGAGTTGAGCGCGTCCTCTGTCTGGTCGGGGATGACCTCGGCTCCGGACGGCTTGCTCTCGTCATCAAGATAGACGATCTGGTTCTTCGGATGCACACGCTGTTCCTGCTCGAGAGTGTCAAGCGCGGTGTTCTTGGCGATTGTGCAGAGCCATGTCAGGAACCTGCTCTTGTACTGGTCGTAGGATTGGATCTGTCTGAAAGCCTTTTCAAAGCTGCGGCTGCAGATGTCATCGGCGGCATAGTCGTCGATGTTCTTGAAGCGGGCCCTGATGTAGGACCTCAACTGTTCTATGTGGCGGTCCCAAAGGGCTGTGAATGCCAGACCGTTTCCTCTTTGTGCCAAGATGATGAGCTCATCAGTGGGCTTCAAGCCAGTTTTTCCCATAATTGCATTCAACTGTTAGTGGTACTGAAAGTTTTACTACATTTTCCATTCGGTCGATCACAATCCGCCTCAGTTCCCCGATTTCCTCGGGAACCGCGTCGAACACAAGCTCGTCGTGGATCTGGAGAACCATCCGGCTTTTCATGCCGGCTTCGGTCATGGATTTGTCCACCTCTATCATGGCCATCTTGATGATGTCCGCCGAGGTGCCTTGGATCGGGGCGTTGACGGCGTTCCTCTCGGCGAGCGCCCTCATCGTGCCGTTCTTGGAATTGATGTCTGGAATATACCGTCTCCTCCCGAAGATGGTTTCAACGTAACCGGTCTCGCGCGCCGCCGCCTTTGTGTCCTCTATGAACGAAAGGATTGACGGGAAACCGGCGAAGTAATCGTCTATGATTTTCTGGGCTTCCTTGCGGCTGATTCTGAGCCTTTGCGCCAAGCCGAACGCCGAGATGCCGTACATGATTCCGAAGTTGGCGGTCTTGGCGATACGCCTTTGGTCGGCGGTGACCTGCTCGTGAGGAATGCCGAAAATCTTCTCCGCAGTGGCGGTGTGGATGTCAACGCCCTGCTTGAAGGCGCTGATCAGATGCTGGTCGCAGCTCAGGTGCGCCATGATCCTCAACTCGATCTGTGAATAGTCCGCCGACAGGATCAGGCCGTCCGGAGTGCTCGGCACGAATGCCTTGCGGATCTCCCGGCCTCTGTCCGAGCGGATCGGAATGTTCTGGAGGTTCGGGTTCGAGGAACTGAGCCTCCCTGTGGCCGTGAGCGCTTGATTGAACGTCGTGTGAACCTTGCCGTCGGAAGGCTCTATGAAGCCAGGGAACGGTTCGATGTAGGTCGAGAGCAGTTTCCTCACGGCCCTGTACTCCAGAATCTCATCTACGATGGGATGCTTGTCGGCCAGATCCAGAAGAGTAGACTCCTCTGTGGAGTAGGTGCCGTTGTTGTTCTTCTTCGGCTTGTCGGAGAGCTTCAGCTTCTCGAAAAGCACGGTCCCGACCTGTTTCGGAGACGAGATGTTCAGCGACGGATCACCGGCCATTTCCCTGATCCGCGCCTCCCTTTCCAGCATCTCCTGCCGAAGATGTTCCGTGAAGTCTTTAAGGGATCCGAGATCGACCCTTACCCCGTTGCGCTCCATCTTGGAAAGAACCTTGAGAAGAGGTTCCTCCATCGTGTCGTAAAGGCTTGTGACCGAGGCTTCCTCCATGTCCTTGCGGATTCTTTCCGCAAGGAGGAGTAGCACCGCGGCCTCCTTGCTTCTGTCCCGGTTCACCTCGTCAGACGGAATGTCGTCGAAAAGAGAGCCGGTGGATGGCACGGCGTCATTCGTGACCGCATCCAGTGACACTCCCAGCACGCTCTGCGCCAGCACATCGGTCTTGTGACTCTTTTCAGGGTCAAGGAGATAGTGCATGAGAGCGATGTCATCAAGACGGCCTTGAAGGGTCACACCTCCGTACGCGAGAATATTCATCTGCCTTTTGAGGTCATCGCCACATTTGACGACACCGGCGTTCTCCAGCAGAGCCTTGAAATCCGGCAGTCCACCTTCGGCGACAAGAATCCTGTCTTCTGAGCGGACACCGATGATGACCCTGACAGTTCTTGTGAATATGCTTCTGTCGGCCCCTTCGGTGATGACAGAACATATCCCGGCCTTGACCGCCGCCTTGACGGCCTCGTTGGGGCGGACCTTGACGGTCTCGGGCAGTTCCGCGTTCTGTTTCTCTTCAGTACCGCTGACATGTCCGATGAACCTGTTCAGGGAATAGAACTCGTATTTCTCAAACAGATCGGCGAGCTCGGGGCCGTACTCCTGGTTGACCTTCATCTGCTCGGTCTTCACGTCAACCTCGATGTCGGTCTTGATCGTCACAAGCTCGTGACTGAGGCCAATGTGGTCCCGAGCCTCTTCAAACTGGGTTTTCTGCCGTGGTGTCAGCTCGTCCAGATGCTTGTAGATCTCTTCCACGGAGCCGAATTTGGCGACCAGCCTGCCTGCTCCGACCTCTCCTACGCCCTTGACCCCGGGCACATTGTCGGCGGTGTCCCCGCAGATTGTCAGCATGTCGATGACCTGCCCCGGAGACTGGATTCCGTACTTCTCACAGACCTCCTTCACCCCGATGATCTCGTTGTCAAAGCCGCCTTTGCCCGGCTTGTACTGCCAGATGTGAGGCTCGATAAGCTGTCCGTAATCCTTGTCCGGAGTCACCATATAGACATCAAGCCCCTCTCCGGCGCAGCGTTTGGCCATGGAGCCGATCACATCGTCCGCCTCGAAGCCTTTCAGCATCAAGGTCGGGATGTTCAGGGCTTTGCAAAGCTCCATCAGCGGCTCCAATGAGTCAATCACCAGCTGCGGAGTCTCCTTGCGGTTCGCCTTGTACTCCGGGTACATCTTGTTCCTGAACGTTCCTCCCGGCGGGTCGAAGGCCACGGCGAGATAGTCCGGTCTCTCCCGGTTAAGAAGTTCAAGAATATATTTGGTGAACCCGTAAAGAATCGACATGTCAGCCCCTTTGGAGTTGATCATCGGCCTCCTTAGGAACGCGTAGTACATCTTGAAGATCAGCGCGTGTCCGTCTATGAAGAAAATCTTTCCCGTCATCATCCTTCCCGGTTTTATCTAAGCGTGGCCGCAATCCCAATGGTCACGTGTTTGTACAAAGATACGTAATTGTTTCGTGGTTTCAAAACTTCTCCCTGAGGCAAAATGTTAATTTATTGATAATCGGAATGTGGATTGCCACATTCTGATAGTCAATCAATTCTGAAACGCTGCCCTCTGTTTTTGACTGGCAGGATTTAACAACTTGCTGAAATATAATTTGTTAATTAGCTCGACATAGGATTGCGCACAAGCTGATTGGCCCTTGGAAAATTATCCCTTGTAGAGAAAATCTCCGAGCGAGAGTGTCGCGTCGGAGAACCGAGCGCCATCGTAAATGTCGTGCGTGGAGAAGATCACCGTGGCTCCAGTGCCGTGCGCCAGTTCTTGAAGAGTGCGCAGGACCATGATCCGGTTGTCCACATCCAGAAAGGCCGTGGGCTCGTCAAGAAGGATAACGTTGGCCTTGCGGGTCAACGCCGTGGCGATGCAGGCTTTCTGGAA
>OIZT01001165.1_pt1 | contig 12753 bp, 9 predicted proteins | sample 1588611 | NCBI WGS metagenome assembly OIZT01 (sample SAMN03283278) | human gut metagenome | biome: human-associated habitat; material: feces | host: Homo sapiens | place: Peru | collected 2012
GGTTGACCCCGCCGCCGCGAACCGCGCGCGTGCGCGCCGTGCGCGCGCCGACCTCCGCCGTCCGCGCAGCGGCGCGTCGGCGCGGGTCAAGGTGTCGCCCTTCGGCAAGCTGAAGGACGGCACGGCGGTGAAGCTCTTCCGCCTGCACGGCGCGGGCGGGCTCATCCTCGACGTGTCCGACTACGGCGGGCGCCTCGTGCGCTGCTACGCCCCCGACAAGTTCGGCAACCTCGCGGACGTCACGCTCGGCTGGAACACGCCCGGCGAGTACGAGGAGCTGGGCTTCTCGATGGGCACGCTCATCGGCCGCTACGGCAACCGCATCGCGGACGGCAAGTTCACGCTGGACGGCAAGGAGTACCAGCTGCCGATCAACGAGGAGAAGGGCGCCCGCCACTGCAACCTCCACGGCGGCCCGGACGGTTGGGACAAGAAGGTGTGGCAGGCGCGTCCGTTCAGCCTCGGCCCGATCCAGGGCGTGGAGTTCACCTACGTCTCCAAGGACGGCGAGATGGGCTTCCCGGGCACCGTGACCTGCAAGGTGACCTACCGCGTGCTGCCGAACAACACCTGGCGGGTCGAGTACGAGGCGACGACGGACAAGCCCACGGTCCTGAACCTCACGCACCACTCCTACTGGAACCTCGCCGGCGAGGCGAGCGGCGACGTGCTCGGCCAGCACCTCCAGATCTTCGCCGACGAATATACGCAGACGACGGCGGGGCTCATCCCCACGAAGAACGCGCCGGTGAAGGGCACGGGCTTCGACTTCACGGCGATGCGGCCGATCGGTGCCAAGGCCGACTGGATGAAGGCCGAGAAGGCGCTCGCGCCGATGGACAACTGGTATGACCACAACTTCGTCCTCCGGGGCAAGCCCGGGCAGTTCAAGCGGGCCGCGTCGATGTACGATCCCGTTTCGGGCCGCACGCTCGACGTCTGGACGACCGAGCCCTGCATGCAGATGTACGGTGCGCAGAACGTGACGGACAAGGTGCCCGCGAAGGCCGCCGGGAAGTTCCTCTGCCCCTTCGCCGGCGTGGCGCTGGAGACCCAGCACGCGCCCGACTCGCCGAACCATCCCGAATTCCCGTCCACGGTCCTCAGGCCGGGAGAGGTCTTCCATTCCCGCACGGAATACCGCTTCGGCGCGAAGTGAGGCGCCATGCACGTCGTCGTCTGCGTCAAACAGGTTCCGGACACCACGAACGTCCGGATCAACCCCAAGACCAATACGCTCATGCGCGAGGGCGTGGAGTCGATCGTCAATCCGTTCGACGAATACGCCCTTGAGGCGGCGCTGCGCCTGAAGGACCGCCTCGGCGCGAAGGTCACCGTCGTCTCGATGGGCCCACCCCAGGCGGCCGCCGTGCTGCGCGAGGCCCTTGCGCGCGGGGCGGACGAGGCGTTCCTCGTCTCCTCCCGCGCCTTCGGCGGCGCGGACACGCTCGCGACGTCCTACACGCTCTCCCAGGCGATCCGGAAGGCCTGCGGCGGCAAGACGCCCGACCTCGTCCTCTTCGGCAAGCAGGCCATCGACGGCGACACGGCGCAGGTCGGCCCCGGCGTCTCCGAATTCCTCGGCGTGCCGCTCGTCACCTACGTGAAGGAGCTGGCGGTCGAGGCGGCGGGCGCCTACACCGCGACGACGGTGATGGACGACGGCGAACACGTGATCGCGGGATCCTTCCCGTGCGTCATGACCGTCCTCAAGGAGGCCGCCGCGCCGCGCTACGCGCCGCTCGCCGGCTGGATGCGGGCCGCGAAGGCGGAGATCGCGGTGCTGGACGAGAAGGCCATCGCGGCCGACCCGATCCGCATCGGCCTCAAGGGCTCGCCCACGAAGGTCGTCACGATCTTCCCTCCGCCCACGAGGGGGGGCGGCGAGACGGTGGACGCGCGCGGCGACGCGGTGACGGGCGCGCGCGCGATTGTGGACTTCCTCGCGAAGAAAGGTCTGGTGAAGTGATGGCGGACGCCCCGATTTTCATCGACCCCAAGCTCTGCAAGGGGTGCGGCAAGTGCGTGAAGGGGTGTGGCTTCGGCGCGCTGAAGATGGTGGCGAGGGACGAGGGCTCGAGCGCCCCCGAACCCCGGCCCAAGGCAAGGGTTGTTCAGATTGCCGAGGTCGACGCGAGCGCGTGCAAGGCCTGCGGGGCGTGCGTGAAGGCGTGCCCGTTCAAAGCGATCCGCGAGGTGCGGCAGGAGGTCTACGGCACGGCGGACATCGAGGCGTACAAGGACATCTGGGTGTTCGCCGAGCAGAGCCACGGCGTCGTCGCCGAAGTCGCCTACGAACTGCTCGCGAAGGGGCTGGAACTCAAGGCCCAGCGCGGTGCGGGCGCGCGGCTTTGCGCGGTCGTGCTGGGGAGCGGGCTCGCGGCGGACGTGGAGGCGTCGCTCGTCGCGGCGGGCGCGGATGTCGTCTACAAGGTGGACGACCCGGCGCTTGCGGACTACGAGGCGAACGTCTACGTGGACGCGGTGAGCCAGCTCATCGTGAAGCGGAAGCCCGAGGTCGTCCTCGCGGGCGCGACGGCCGTCGGGCGCGCGTTCTTCGCGCGCGTCGCCGTGAAGGTCCGCACGGGCCTCACCGCCGACTGCACGATGCTGAAGGTCGAGGAGACGAAGAACAAGGACACGGGCGCGCTGCAGATGCTGCTCCACCAGACGCGCCCCGCGTTCGGCGGCAACATCATGGCCACCATCATGACGCCGAACCACCGCCCGCAGATGGCGACGGTGCGCCCGAAGGTCTTCAGGAAGGCCCCGCCCGATCCGAAGCGGAAGGGCCAGGTGCTCGTGGAGGCGCTGAAGCTGATCGCGCCGCAGACGAAGCTCGTGAAGGTCGTGAAGGACGCCGACGCCCTGGACATCACGGCGTACGACGTCCTCGTGGCGGGCGGGCGCGGCCTCAAGAAGGAGGAGAACTTCAAGCTCCTCTTCCGCCTTGCCGAACTGCTCGGCGGCGAGGTCGCCTGTTCGCGCGCCTGCGTCGACGCGGGCTGGTGCGCGGCGGCGCGCCAGGTCGGCCAGACCGGCAAGACCGTCGCCCCGAAGCTCTACCTCTGCTTCGGCATCTCCGGCGCCATCCAGCATCTGGAGGGCATCCGCGGTGCGGACGTCGTCGTCGCCGTCAATGCGGACCCCCATGCGCCGATCTTCGGCGTTGCCGACCTCGGCATCGTGGGCGACCTCTTCGAAATCGTGCCCGCACTGATCAAGGAGCTTGAGAAATGATCGAAACCGATGTGTTGATCGTGGGGGCGGGTCCTGCGGGCCTCGCGACGGCCCTTGCCCTGCTGCGTGGGGCGAAGGAGGGGGCGAAGCCGCGCGTCGTCGTGCTCGACAAGGGGCGTTCGCCGGGCTCGCACGTCCTTTCCGGCGCGATCGTCGACCCGAGCGGGCTGCGCGACCTCCTCACGGAGGAGGAGCTGGCGACGATGCCCTGCGAGGCGAAGGTCTGCCGGGAGAGCTTCCGCTGCAACTTCACGTCGAAGCTGTCGCTCAAGATCCCGTGGGTGCCGGCGCTGATGAGTTCGATGGGCTACCCCGTCGTCTCGCTCACGAAGGTCGCGGCCTGGCTCTGCGCGCTTGCCCAGAAGGCGGGCGCGGAGGTCTACACCGGCTACGCCGTGACGGCGCTTGTCGAGAAGGACGGGCGCATCGTGGGCGCGCGCACGGGCGAGAAGGGACTCGACAAGGACGGCCGGAAGAAGTCGAATTATCTGCCCTCCGAGGAGATCCGCGCGAAGACGGTCGTGCTCGCCGAGGGCGGGTGTGGCATCCTCACGGAACGGCTGATTGCCGAGAAGAAGCTGCAGGGGGTGCGCCCGCAGACCTACGCGCTTGGCATCAAGGAGCTTGTGGAGGTGCCGGCCGGCACGCAGACCGCCGGCGAGGTGATGCACACGTTCGGCTGGCCGGCGGACTTCAACACCTACGGCGGGGGCTTCGTCTACCACGTCTCCGAAACGCAGGTGATGGTGGGCTACGCCTACGCGCTCGACTACGCGCGCGCCGAGATCGACCCCTTCCGCCTCTTCCGGCGCTTCAAGGCGTCCGCCGCCGTGGCGCCGCACCTCAAGGGCGGCAAGACCGTCGCCTACGGGGCGAAGGTGATTCCCGAGGGCGGCTTCTATGCGGTGCCGAAGCCGTTCTGCCCGGGGTGCCTGATCGTCGGCGACGGCGCGGGGCTCCTCGACTCGCTGCGCATCAAGGGCGTCCACATCGCGGTGCAGAGCGGCAGTGCGGCGGCGGAGGCGATCCTGCAAGGGGGGAAGGACGTCGGCGAGGCGTATTTCGACTTGCTGAAGAAGACGGGCGGCTGGAAGGAGATGGCGCGCGTGCGCAACGTGCGCGCGGCGTTCTCCTTCGGGATGCCCTACGGCGTGATGGCGGCGGGCCTTGCGTGGCTGACGCGCGGGAAGTTTCCGCGCGGACGGGTGCCGGGATGCGACGAGGGGGATGCCGCCGCGCTGCGTCCGCTGGACCGCGCGAAGCTCGCGCGGGAGGCGGCGGACGGCATCGAGGCGTCGCCCGTGCAGCCGGACCGTCTGACGGACGTCTTCATGTCCGGCACGATCCACGAGGAGGACCAGCCCTGCCACCTCAAGGTCCGCGACGCCGCCGTCTGCGCGCGCTGCGAGGCGGAATACGGCTCGCCCTGCACGCGCTTCTGCCCCGCCGAGGTCTACCGCCGCGAGGAGGGGCGCCTCCAGATCGACTTCTCGAACTGCATGCACTGCAAGACGTGCCGCATCAAGTGCCCCTACGGCAACCTCGACTGGACCTTCCCGCAGGGCGGCGACGGCCCGCGCTACACGCGGATGTGAGATGAGGCAAGCCGATGGGTGATACGCGACCTCTACCGTATTCCGCCGTACAAGAACGGATTGTTGTCGTAAGGCAGCAGGCCGTCATCCTTGATTTGGATGTGGCGGCCCTGTACGGTGTCGAGACGAAACGTGTCAACGAAGCCGTCCGTAACAACCCAGACAAGTTTCCGTCCGGTTATATGTTTGTATTGACGGCGGAGGAACTTGAAGATTTGCGGTCGAAAATTTCGTCCGCAAAGCCGTCGCCGAAGAGCCGTGCCCTGCCCAAGGCATTCACGGAGAAAGGGCTTTACATGCTCGCGACCGTCCTTAAAAGTCGACGGGCGGTTGATGCGGCATTTGCAATCATCGAAACTTTTGCGAAGGTCCGTGGCCTGAAACGTGAACTTGTCGATCTGCACAATGAAAGAGACCGCAGAAAGCGGTCGAAGATGATGAACCACTTTGGCGAGACGTTGACTGACATCGTCATGCCGGATCTTGACACGGTGGAGACGGAATCCACATTGGAGCTCAACTTCTTCATCGGCAAGATCAAACACACGGTTCGACGGGTTAAGAAACAATAGACGCCTCACATCTTCCTTTGCTATAATGACCGAAATTTCAAGACAACAAGGACAACCGATGGAACTCAACCGCCGGAACTTCATGAAGGGCGCCGCCGTGGCGTCCGCGTTTCTGCCGCGCTTCAACATCCTCCACGCGGACGACATCACGATCGGCCCCAAGGACGACACGATCAACGTGGCGATGATCGGCTTCGGCGCCGAGGGCAAGGTGCTTGCCGCCTCGCTCGTGCGCATCCCCGGCGTGCGGGTGCGCTGCGTCTGCGACATCTGGAAGTTCGAGCAGCAGCGCGCGCGGGCCTTCTTCAAGGGCTACGGACACGACATCAAGATGTACGAGGACTACCGCGACATGCTCGCGAAGGAGGACAAGAACATCGACGCGGTCGTGGTGGCGACGCCCGACTGGATGCACTGCGAGCACACGAGCGCCTGCCTGCGCGCCGGCAAGCACGTCTACTGCGAGAAGGAGATGTCCAATCGCCTTGAACTCGCCGCCGAGATGTGCCGCGTGCAGCAGGAGACGGGTAAGCTCCTCCAGATCGGCCACCAGCGCCGCTCGAACCCGCGCTACCGCCACTGCTTCGAGAAGGTCGTCCCGAACATGCTCGGCCGCATCACGACCGCGTATGCGCAGTGGAACCGCTCGCTCGCGCCGTTCTTCACCTACAAGAAGCCGCCCAAGCAGTCCGTCCTCGACAAGTACGGCTACACAAACCCGGAGCAGTTCCACAACTGGCGCTGGTTCTACAAGTACGGCGGCGGCTCGATGGTGGACCTCGGCTCGCACCAGATCGACCTCTTCATCTGGGCGTGGGGCGTGCCACCGAGCTCGGTGACGGCGATCGGCGGCAAGGACGCCTTCTCGCCGCGCCGCCAGGCCTACGATCGCGTGATGTGCCTCTACGAGTTCCAGATGCCGGACGGCACGAAGAACGAGGCCTACTACCAGGTGATCTCTTCCAACGCGCGCGGCGGCTTCTACGAGCAGTTCATGGGCACGCACGCCTCCCTCACGATCGCCGAGATCTCCGCGCGCGGCAACACCGTGCAGCGCGAGCTGCGCGGCGGCGGCTGGACGGATTCAGAGTGGCAGGCCTTCATCGACAAGGGCTGGATCCTCCCCGGCGCCGACGACAAGATCAAGAAGGAGGTCTCGAAGAACGTCGAGGTCGACACGCGCATCTCCGCGCTCGCGAACGGCAACCCGCTTTCCGTGGAGCTGAACAAGCCCGCGCACATGCCGCACCTCGAAAACTTCTTCGCGGCATGCCGCCACGGCGAGAAGCTGAACTGCCCCGCCGAGCTCGCCTACGAGAGCGCCGTCGCGGTCTTGGCGGCGAACGTCTCCGCCGACGCGCACAAGACGCACTACTTCAAGCCTGAAGACTTCAAGGTGCCGCCGCGTCCCGCCGCCCCCGCCGCGTCTGCCGCGCCCGCGAAGAAGGCCTGATCGCCTGTCCGTCCCGTCTCTTGTTTGCAGACCTCAAGGACGCCACGCGCCGTCTCGGCGCGTGGCGTTCAGGTCATGTAGTTCTCCAATGGGACGCATTGCCTCCTCTGCACGGTCCGGCCATGTTCTCGCCACGTAGGCATGGATTGGGCGTCACCGTTCTCGCCATGTAGGTATGGATTGGCGTCACCCCCGTCGACGGAGACACTTCAGGCGGCGACACTCAAGATTGTTCCGCCCCATCATCTCATTTCCGCCCCATCTTCTCATTTGATGCGTAGATTGGTTTTGCATCGTGACTGAAAATGGTTCTGGAAAGCGTGTTTTCGTTGGATAGGGGAGTCCTTCACGGGGGTGAGATTATTACGCGGTGAAATCTCATTCCCCGCGTTCACCCGGTCTCCGTGCTGTGGGGGATGTGGGATTTCACGTCGGAACGCATCGCCGTGAGGCCGCGAACCGGATCCTGTGGATGTCTCCACCCGCGCACATATATGGGGGCGGTCGCGCGGGAGCGCGAGACCTGTTTCGTTGGAGGTTCCCCAATTTTTGAGGCATGAAAATCGCCGCGCCCCTGAAAACAAAGGGTGAAGTGGCGATTTCCGTTTTGCGCCAAGTGAAAATCCGACAATAGGAGCACCGAGGTGTTCCGTGTCGAGACGCAGAAATTGGCCGTTGCGAGGGGTTCGTCATCCCGTGTTCATGCCAAAGAATGCGAAGAGCGACGCCCCGTCCCTCTTCTCGGCTTCCTCGGGGTCGAACCCGCGCCACCTGCGGCCTCTTTTCAGGATGTCGCTTGCGCCGTCCGCGATGGCGTAGAAGTGGAATTCCGGCACGCCGTGTATCCTGAACGACATGCGCGCGACGCTTCTTGCGATGACGTCGTGCTTCTCCGAGTTCCCGATCCACGTCATGCTGAAGTAGATGGTGGCGAGGACGATCGCGGCCAGGGCCTTGATCTTTCCGTACTTGAACAGGCGCATGTCCTCGAGGCTGTAGGACTGCTTGACGTGGCGGATGGTGTCCTCGACCCTCCAGCGGGTGATGTAGCCCTCCACGACCTGCCAGAGGGCCTCGCGCGTCGTTGTCTTCGCGAGGGTCGCCGGCAGCATCATCGGCCTCTGCCCGAATCCCCTCACGACGACCATGTGCAGGAGCCTGTCGGGGATGTCGGGAAGCCGCACGGGCACGACGTCGAACTCGATCGTCACGCGACGCTCCTTCCCGTGGTGGTCGAACGCCACGACCTCCCTGTAGCGCATCCGGCACTCCCAGGCGAGTTCGCCGCACATGACGTTGCGCTTCCAGCTGCGCACGTGCCTTTCCTTGAGTCGGACGATGAAATCCAGCCCTTTCCCGAGGGAATGGCGGCAGGACTCGATGTTGTCTCCGCCACGGTCGTACACGAATGTCCCCCGCCTCTTCGTGTGCCTGGTGATTCCATCCACGATGGACTTCGCCTCTTCGTTCTCGCTGACGAACCCCGGCGAGTCCGCAGACCACAGCCTGAAGTGCAGCGGAATCGGCCTGCGGCCGCCTGATTCGCAGGCTACGGCCATGCAGCCCCAGAAGCCGAGGTTGTCGCCCACCTCGCCCTTGCTCCCGTCCCAGACCTTGGCGAGGTACTCCATCTTCTTCGCGTAGGGCTTCTGCACGTCGGACGGGTCCAGGATGATGAGCGTGTCCTTGTGGACCCTCCTGGCGCCCTCGGAGGCGATGAAGCGGTGCAGCCCCGCTTCCAGCCCGTCCGCCGAGAGCATCCGGCTGAGCCTGTCCTCGACCTTTTTCGGGGTGGTTTCCTCCTTGAGCGCGCGGACCACGGACGAGAGCTTCACGTCCTTCTCCCTCCGCCATGATCCCGTAGACCATGTCGCCTATGAAACGGGCGACCGGCTTGTGGAAATGGGGAGAAATCCTCCCCAGGAAAGATTCAAGTTGCCCGAGCAGTCTCGCCGCAATTGTGGTACCATACATGGCGTCGCCTTTCGTGTTTGGTTTTTAGCGCTTCGCATTATAGCGAAGATCGAATTTGAAAGGCGACTCTCTTTTCCCAAAATCGGTGCAAAACCGCGCAGGCCTCCGCAACGCTTCGCCAGCCAAGAAAAAAATGGGGAACCTCCAAGGGAACCTCCACTTGACTTGCATACAGGATTATGAGATAATGTCCGTGTATTTGTGTAGAAAGGCGGAAAAATGAAACGGAAAGCAAGTGGCAACGCCAATCGTGCGAAGGTCGTCCGACTTGCCTCGTTGGTGGGGCTGGCGATGATGCCCCCCCCCCACTTATTAGCGGCAGATGAGGGGGGCGCGCATGGGGCGCAGATTCTCGCGGCTCTCAAGGGGACGCCGAGCGAACGCGAAGCCCCGCGCGACATCTTGGTCAACAGACCGGATTATGTCGTCTTCGTGCCTCGTCAGCCGCGAGACCCGAAACTGCGTGACCCGAAAAAGCCGGGGGACACGTACAACGATTACTTTCAGGTCATAGAGGACGAGAAGCGAGGGTTGCTGTACGCCTTTTGGACGCAGGCGTCGCGAGAGGGTGCCATCGACCAGCACATCGCCTTCTCGAAGAGCGCCGACCGTGGGCGCACATGGAGCGCGCCGAAGCTGCTGTGCGACCGTGACGGCGGCAAGCCGTTCCTGCATCCGCGTTCGCCCGTGCCGTTCTACGACTGGAAGAGTCTTGAGGCGGGCAGCGGAACTTACTTCGCGCTGATTCACAACGCATTTGACTTCAATGGGAAGACCGCCTATCAGCCCTATCAGCGCCGTGGGCCGCTGTATCTCATTGCGGGGACTTTCATGCCGACCGCCGAACAGCCCGTCTGGTTCAAGGAACCAAAGCTCTTCGCGCCGCGCGAAGACGGCAACTCCTTCTACACGAGTTATCTCGTGCTGGACGGCAAGGGCGTGCTGTGGTGCAATGACAAGAAGTTCTATCTCTGCGGCCGCGTCATCGGCCCCGAATGGTTTGACTGATTAGACTTAAAAGAAAGGAACAACCGATATGAAGAAAAGACTGCAAACGGAATTCCGCGTTGCCTGCGTGTGCGCGGTTTTTGCCGCGCTCGTGTCGGGCGCACAGGCCAAGACGCTTGCGTGGTATCGCTTTGACGAGGCCGCGCCGGGCGAGAAGCCGACGGCGGGAGAGGCGACGATCCTCAACGCGGTCGATTCGACGCTCTTCCCCGCCACGGCGTGGACGGAGGCGAAGGGCGGAAGCCTTTCGACGGACGCGACCTACCTCGCGACTTACGCCGACGCCTTTCCTGCGGGCGCAAAGGTGTTCGACCCCCTCTCGGGAATGTTGAGCGACAACGGCCGATGCCTGCAGTTCAAGGCGGACGGCAATCAGTGGGGCGACTTTTACGGGACGTTCCTGACCGTCGCGGACGACGAGCGGTTGCACGTTCCGTCCGTCACCGTCGAACTGTTCGCGCGCTTCGACGGCGCGGCGGATTTGCCGCTGTGGCGGAATCTGGTCATCTATCCGAACGACAGCGGAAACGTCTGGGCACTTCGCGTGGGCGCGGATGGCATCCCGTTGTTTCAGTTCGCCTACCTGAAAGACGGCGTGGCGACGGACAGGACGCTCTACGGTAACGTTTCGATCAAGGACGGCAAATGGCATCACTTGGCGTTCGTCGTGCGGTCAAACGAGGCGGCCACGGCTTACCAGGTGTCTCTTTATCAGGACTATCGGCACGTCAGGGGGGAGTGGGTCGGACCTCTTGCCTACGGCACGTCGGGCAAGGCGCTTTCCATCGGGCACGCAGCGGGTGCGTCCTACGGTGCGTGGCCGGGGCTGATTGACGAGGTGCGCATTTCGGACGAGCCGCTCGCGCCCGAACAGTTCCTGCGCCCGAACACGGGCTGGGCGAACTGCCATCCCGAGACGGTCGTGTATGTTCCGTTCGGCGGAATGCCGTTCTTCGGGAGCGATGCGCTCGCGTCGTCCGTACACCTGAATCAGGCCGTCCCGACCGCCTTTGCGACAATCAGCAGTGTTTGGCTGTCGGGAACGGATCATGCGTCGCTGTCGAACGAAACGCCTGCGGCGAATTTCAGGCGCGATGTGATGTCGGCGGAGACGGTCACGAACGAGACGGCGCTCTTCACGACGGTTTTGAGCGACACGTATGACCTGTGTCCGGCCATTTGGGTGGACGATGTGGTGGACGGCACCCATACCGCGCTCACGAACTCGTTTACGTTCGAGATCTTCGGCAAGTTCGAGAAGCCGTCCGGGAAGGGATCGTACAAGACGAGCTACCTGTTCCACGCCATCACGTCGAAGGGGTCGATTATCGTTACCGTGAATACGGACGGAAAGGCCGTCCTGCAACCGGACTGGAACGTGGTTGGTTCGGCGCAGATCTGCGACGGGCAGTGGCATCATGTCGCGGTTTCCTACGACAAGCCAAGTCAGACGTTCGCCCTTTACGTTGACTATCGCCTGGTCGGCTCGAAAGCGGGCATCGAGTTCACGGCGGACGGTGGCCCGACCTGGTGTCCGTACATTCAGGCTCTCAACGGGTATCACAACGACCAGGCGGGCGTCCACGGACCGTCGGACGGCTTCCGCCTGACGGCACGCGCGCTGACGCCGCAAGAGTTTCTGACGGGCCACGCCGTCGTCGCGGCCGACTACGCCGCGTGGATTGATTTCGAGGATGACATGGGCGTGAAGCCGTATGCGGATGTCACGCCGGAGGGCGTGTTCGTCGCGGCAGAAGACGGCGTGCAGCCGAGCCTGTCGATCCAGCGTCCCGGCAAGTGGCTGGAGGCGGCGGACGGCACGCAGGGACGGGAGAATCGGCAAGGCTTGGCACTGTCCGGCGGCTCGGCCGTCTGGGGACGCAACCTGATGATCGAGAACCTCGAGAATCAGACGGTCGAGTTCTTCTTGCGTGGCACGGCCTCGGAGGAGGGCGCGTCCCTCGTGCGTCTGGCCGACGGTTCGGGTGAGACTGTGTGGGCCGTCGAGGCCACGGCGGACGGCACAGCGCGCGTGCGCGTCGGCGCGAGCGTCCACGATTTTGAGACGGCGCACCTGACGGATAACGCATGGCATCACTGGGCGGTCACGTTTGCCATCGGCGCGGACGAGGCGTCTACCGCCGTCACGCTGTGGCGGGACGGCGCGGCAGTCGGCTCGTTTACGGTCGGGACGCTGACGCGTACGTTTGCGTCCTCGTCGCTTGTGGTCGGCGGCGGTGCGGCGTTCGCGGGTTTCATTGACGAGATCCGCATTTCGCCGCGCGTACTGGACGCGGAGGAGATGCTGCGCCACTACCGCATGGGCATCGTCATTAGGGTACGCTGAGGATTGGTAAAACAGCGAAAGTACGATGCTGACACGAAAGGGATTCATCCGTCTTGGCGGTTCGTTCGCCCTTGCGGGGCGGGGATTGCCGACGCTTGCCGCTGGCCGTCTTCGGGTCGCCCGCCGCCGTCCATGTCCCCGTCAAGGGAAAGGTCGTTCGGGTGCTGGCCGCCGACCTGGCGGATGGGGTTGAGCGGGAAATCGCCGCACCCCAGTCGGACGGGCTGATCCATCTGGACGGGAAAATCCTGCGCGAAGTGTGCGCGGCGCATCCGCAGGGGATTCTTGGCGTGGTGTTCCGCATTTGCGTCTAAAGTGAAAGGAAGGGCAAAGATGAGGTCGCTCATTCTCTTGTGGTTGGTTGCGGTGTGCAGTTGTTCGGCGTGGGCGTTCCGTCCGCCCGTGGATTCACGGGACGGCGTGACGCTTGCGTTTGAGGGTTTCGACGAGAAGACCGACACGCCCGCGCTGTGCGTGGCCGAACGCCGCGCGGCGAAACCGTTTGCGGTACGCGTGCGGGCGGCGAACAAAGGGGCGAAGCCCGTGGCGGGGGCTTTCCGTGTC
>OIZT01001166.1_pt1 | contig 12736 bp, 10 predicted proteins | sample 1588611 | NCBI WGS metagenome assembly OIZT01 (sample SAMN03283278) | human gut metagenome | biome: human-associated habitat; material: feces | host: Homo sapiens | place: Peru | collected 2012
GTAAAAATTGAACTCCGGAAACGCAATGTTTGGCGCTATTTCAGAAAAATTTCGTTGCTTTGACATACAGATTATTTTTGCGATTCCCCCAATTTTTCACTTTCGTCGGTGGTTGGGGGAATTCTTTTTCCCTTTATCAAAGTTATGAAATCCCTATTACATTATCAATCAATTCATTAGGAAAGTTGAAAACTTTTTTTCGGCATTTCACGACAGTCCCTATTTAGCTTGTAATCTTAACCATTCGGATTCATTTAATCCTACACGGGACAACTGCGCACAATAATTGTTCACAATACGTTGTGCTTGCATTTCTTTTAAGTCCACTACCCACTCACAAGTTTCTCCATAGGAAGAATAGAATACATATTTGTCCTCCTGTTTTGATGCTTGAATAATTGAAGCACCTTCTTTCGGCTTGAATTTCATTGTTTTTATTGCAAACGAAGATTTATTTGTGAATAATTTTAATTCATTATTCACAATTAGCGGATATTCGCCTTCTTCCTCTAAAGGTAAAAATAAGAACCGTCTTTCCTCCTTAATTCTCACCGAATCGCATCTTTGCTGAATACAAACATAATACCTGCCTGCAGATTTTATAACTGTTCCAAGTGTTAATATAGGAGCCTCAATAGCAGGTTGAAATATATTTTTATGATGTGTCAAAATGGCAAAGTCTACATTCGATTTATTCACATCAATATCGTCATATGCAAATAACTCTATGGTATGCGATTGTAATTTCCCCTCGTCTTTATTAGACATATCTTTTCCTGACGCTTCAGCATATTTATCTTTAAGTCGAGATTGCTCAGAACCGAACATTTTTTTTAAAAGGTCTTTCGATTTACCAATAGACACTCCATTTATATTTATCGTTTCGTCTGTAATACGGTTTTCAATCCAGTTATCAACCCAATCCTTTGTATCAATATCTGTTGTCTCCAATAATTCCGAAATAGCCTCGCCAAATAGTTTTATTAATAGTTGCTTGGATTCGAATGTGTTTTCCAATAATATTTTGTGCCCGAGATATGCCGGATCCAATTTGGGAGAAAAGACGCTTAACATTCTGGATGTATTATTCCTTATTGCCGATATTGAAGATAAAGCAAAATTCGACAATAAACCGTTGGTCATATCTGCAAATTCTTCAACAATCAAGGTCGGAAGACTTTCATACGGTACTATTTTATTTTTCAATTCCGGATTATGTGCAAATTGAGTTTCCGAATTTTGGCTTTTAGCTCGAACTAATATTTTAGAATTTAACGATCGAATAACGCAATCTTCTTTATGAAAAGAACGCTGATTCACTTTCTGATATATACTGTCCGTAATTTCAAATAAATCCGTTTCTCCAGTATACACAATTAACAGTTTCAACATCCCAGTTTGTGATAATAAATCAGATATCAATTTTAATGTAAACTCTCCGCGCGGATCGTCATTATCCGCATCTGCCTCGGGATCTTCGATAAGGTTTCCCTCTTTTTTTATATCTAAATACCAATCTAAAATAACAACATCTGCTTTATTTAGTATAGTATTGTAACTATTAATATCAGAAATGGATTTGGGTGCATATATAGCACAGATTTTCCCCGATTGTGCAAATACATTCGATACATCTAATGCGCTAAAAGCATTATTTGTAATCTCATTCTTATATGCGTTGTCATCAATAAAGACAATATTTTGTATAAAGTTGTTTGCAATCTCTTTCGATTGTTCGATAAATCTGTCAGCCATATATTTATTGCATTTTTTGAATCTTAAAAGTAACCGTAGAACCTTCTTTAGGTTGTACCACAAATATATCATAATTCTCTGCATTCAAAACCTCTTTACTGACACTCAAACCTAATCCTCTTCCATTTGGCTTTCTGGAAAATCTCAATTCAAAGATTCGTTCTTTATCTTGAGGTTTTATTTCAATACCGTTATTGGAAATATATATTCCCGTATCATCCGCATGCAGCCGAATAACTTTTTCAGGAACATCACTTTGTTTCAACCAATAAATGGCATTATCAATAATATTTACAAATACAGGATAGAATGTAGAACGAAATCCGTGTATTTTTCGACCTGCAAACCCGTTAGTATGTTTAAAAGCTATATTGTGTCGTTCAAGGCGGGACTTGAATAAATCTATTAAGAATGTTTTAATATCCAATAAAGATATGTCTTCTCTACGTCGATTCAATCGTCGATTTAACGGGGTAAACAAATTTAAATAGCCATCCAAATGTTCGAAATTCACCTTGATGTTTTTATATATTCCTTCCAATTTGGTATCTACATCCGACCATGCTTTTAAATCTTTCAGACTATGTCGAATTGAATTAACCGTACCGTTAAATTCATGGTGCAATATTCCGACAGCCAATCCTAATTGGCTTAATTCAACGTCCGATTGCAATCGTTCGCGCAATTCCTCCAACTCTTCCGAAGCGGCTTCCGCTATTTGGTCATTTGTAATTATTTGACCGTCTTCGTTTTTTTCAACATAAAAACTTTCAAATTGTCGAATTATACGTTCCATAACATCCGTATTTCGACTACTTATGGATTCTATTTCAGATTCCATTCTCTTGCGTTCCGTTACCAAATCAAAGTTATCGGCTTTATCGGTTGCCAATAATTTGAATTGATCCTTTACGATTCGTATTTGATTATCCAAATCGATTATCAGTTCATTCGTAAGATCCTTAATTTTGCGAGAAACATCGGAAACAACATCATTGGTTTCGCTTTTCTTCTTCTTATTAAGAGACAAAGCCTCGGCTGAAATCAATTCCACCGCTTGCTCTAACCGCTTCCGCTTACTTATTTCCAGATTCAGCTGTACCGTATAATCGTCAATTAGTTGATCGATGCTTTCAGTGATATTCTTAAATATCGTTTGCTCCAGAATTTTGAATTCATTAAGGTATGTATCAAAATCCTCTCTCATTGATTTTGACATTGCAAATCCTTTGGGACTTGTTACCGATATTCTTTTTTTATAATCGGAAACTTTTTGTCTCATGGCGAATTCCAAATCAATTATCTTCTGGCTTGCTTCATCCGCATCGCTAATGTATAAAACCGAATGCAAATCGTTCTTAAAATTCGTAAGTAGCCCTTCCAGTTCGTTTTCGAATTTATGTTCCGTTAGACCGGCAAAAAAGATATCGAGTTCACGAGCAAATCTCTCCTTTTTCGATTTGGCCAATTTATCCCGACGTTCAAGCGCGTTATGGTACGCATTGAACTCGTCTTTCTTCTGATTGAAAAATTCCGATTGTGCCGTTTTGTTTTTTTCGCTGAAAAAATCAGCGGCAAGTTGTACAAAGAAATTTTTTAAAATCGCTTGAAGTTGGCGATATGCGTTATTTTCAATAAAACCTTCGCGTCCGGCTTTCTCCACCAAACCGCTGTGTTCTCGGTCCGCTATTTCAATAGCACCGAACATTCGTCGATAAGAAAAGAAATATGTTGATGCTCGTTTCGAACGATTTTTTTCAATATCCAGAAAATCATAATCGGAGTCACCGTACGGTAGAACTCGAATATTATCTCTATATATGTATAAACCTCCGAATTTATCTCCTTTGGCTTTAATTCTGGCATAATTTTCGACATCTACACGAGAACTTTTCAATTCTCCTTGTAAATACGCCAAGTTGATTTTAAACGGACCACATTCGGTTTCTCTATAATAGTTATCCCGCCAATTTACAATGTGATCATATGTTTTTTCTCCATAAATTTTTACTAATCCCTTGAATTGTCCAAACTCATCAAATTGCCCTTGAAAATGGTGATCTGCCAATTCAAATTCTTCGGTGGTAAAAAAGTGTTCTTTATCTATGATGCTGACAAAACTACCGTCATTCGCCCTATAGTCTCTAAATGAAATGTCAATGACGGGAGTAGGATGATCGGGGGTCATTGTATTGTGAAATCCCATCAACATTTTCTCGATTTTCGTAGCTTCGTCCGAATTGCCGTCTCCCTCTATATCGGAAATAATCGTATCGTAAACCGGGGAGATGAAAAATTGAGTTCCACCACAGCCATTGGTTAATTCAAATCCTTGTTGTAGTTGTAAAGAAAGTTGGTATGGGTCAACTTGAAAAGACGTGATAGAACTTTTTATTTTTTCAAAATCCTTGTCGTCAATAAGTTCTTTTTGATTTAATTTGTCAAGGGATTGTATTACTTCATTTTTAATACTATTAATATCGGCAGCATTCGGCATATGAGAGTATTCTCTTACCGGAATAACAATATCCTCCAAGTTAATCCCCGGCAACTCAAATATCTCCCAATTAATGAAAGCCACAACAATATCATATTCTTTTGATCTTAATTTTGCTTTCGATACGATCAAAACCTGACTTCCTATTGATGCAATAGCCAATCTTCCTATGCCTTTTTCTCCCATGATAGGACGCCTTGGCTTTGATATGTCAATAGGCGGTAAACTGCTTTTTTTATTTGCCAATTTACTTTCGGTCCCGAGCGTAAGCCAACGAGTTTCAAATTCCTCTTTTGTCATACCGAGCCCGTCATCACGTAATACCAGCAAATTGTTACATCGGAGAAAATCTATATCGAATTTATCTGCATACGCATCATGAGCATTTTTTATAAGCTCGTTAATGGCTGTAGGGATACCGGCAATTTGTTGCCGTCCCAATAAGTCGAGAGCTCTTGCCCGAGTTTTAAATTGTGCCATTGTTTTCCAGTGCTTTTATCGTTTCACCTAATCGCCGAGCATATTCACACGGAACTGCATTGCCGATTAATTTTGCCGTTGCGGCAATACTAGTTGTTTTAAACACATAGGTTTTCGGGAATGTTTGCAATGTAGCACCTTCCCGTAAAGAAAGAGCTCGATCTTCTTCCGGATGTCCGAAACGTCCGTTTGAGATACTATAAAATTTAGTTGTAATAGTCGAAGCTGGTCGATGCCACCACATACGCCCGAATGTATCTTTAAAGCAATCGTCTTTCCCTATAAAGCAATGTAATTGCAATTCCGGATCGTTTGCCCAATCGAGTCTGTTCCCACCGTCGTGTTTGGTCTTTGCCAATCGTTTAAGACATACATCACTTAATCCTGCAACCGTATGGTTAAACACACTATTGTCTTTATGCCCTGCGCTAACTTTTGGAAAACCGTTCTCTTCACCTAAATAATCGGCTAATACGGTCTCTTCATCGTCCGCATTAGGTAAATGTATATTGACATTTTCCAATCGTGTTGCGATAAGAGAAAATCTTCGGCGACTTTGAGGTACGCCGTAGCGACTCATATCGACAACCTTGTAAACGGGATTTTTGTATCCGAGTTCTTCCAATTTTCGTAAAAAATAAGGTAAGATGCTATCTTTATTTGTGATTATGCCCGGAACATTTTCCACTAATACATATCCCGGTCTATAATATTCGATGAACCGAGCAAAGTTTTTTAATAAATCCTTAGATTTTAAGGCTTTATTCTTATCCGTATTAATTATACTGTAAAATTGGCATGGACTGCATCCCACCAAAATCAAAAAGTCGTCATTTTTCCGTATTCCGAATTTTCGCTCAAAATAATTGCTTCTCAAACTCTTTATATTAGTTTGAATGAAAACACTTCCCGGATTATTATATTCATATGTTTCTTTGGCATCTTGATCAAAGTCCACACCTGCTATAACGTTAATCCCTGCCTGTCTTAAACCGCAAGTCATTCCGCCTCCTCCGCAGAAAAAATCGATTGCTTTATATTTGGGTGTTATCATCTTGATTACATATTTGCGTAGAACAAAGTAATTCTTTAATATCAATCTTTAAAGTCTCGGCAATCGTCAGTAGGGTTTCCACCGAAGGTTGAACTTCGTTTGTACACCAACGAGAGACTGTCGATTCATTTTTACCTAATGCATGCGCCAACCATTTCCCGGTTTTACCTTGTTCCGCAAGCACTATTTTCAGCCGATTTATCCGCTTCATTTGCATAACTATTGCTATAATCTGCAAATTTAGCGAGTATATTTAGATATACAAACAGCACGAAACTTATTTATGCTTATCTGTTCTTATCCTCATTTTTTATTCTTAACTTTGCTTTCCGTAAGAGAGTTATTTTGAAAGCGTGATAAACATGGTGTTCCACAGAGGCTTACTAATTTTTTATCCGTTGCCCACACCGCAAGCGGATTCTTTTTAATCTATTTACAGTCAAACAAATAACTTCAGACTGTATCAAATATAACAAAAAAAGTTAAGTGTGAAAATATCACGTGAAATAATCACGTTTTTTGCAAAAATCACCTGCAATAGTCATTCCGCAACCACCCTATTAATCTCCGAATGCGAAAGCCCGAGGAGTTCCAGGATCAGGCAGAGCAGGATGGTGCGAAGCTTTTCTGTTAACTTGTAAAGAGGAAGGCCGTCTAGCGTCTTGGGCTTTTTGGTCCGGTCCATAAAATGACTGTAGTAGTTTCGCGAGTCCACTACTGATTCTATGTCAATGTCCATCGAACTTACCTTAGGAATACCAGAAAGGGAATTCTTGATTTCGCTGATTATTGTTGACAATGTTGTCTGCCGTCCATGGGATATATTATGAGCAGTTCTGTAGTCTGCCTCTCTAAAACGCCACCAGACGCCCTCAATTGCCTGAACAACCTGAAGGAAATCAACACTTCCGACCACCGGCTTATAAACTATGCTGCCGACAAGATGATGTTTCATTGGCTGAAGTTTATCCGAATCGGACATCCACTTTACCAGCACATCAGGAATCCTCTCCGGCATCTCCTCATAACAAAAAAGGAAATTATGGCGACTGATCTTTGACGGATTAAAAACAGCCTGCTGAACTGTCAGGACGTATATAGGGAAGCAATAACTTTTATGACCATCCTCGAAATCCTGCTTGATATCCGGGTCTCTAAGGTCAATGGATTCATATTGAACATTCCTCATGGTCGCCAGCGACAGGAACTGCTGAAATTTATAAATCTCATGAAAAATATCGGGAATACTCATGCCGTCACCTGGACGATTCATCGCCAAGTAACTGAATTGCTCAATGTCCGGCTTAAGAAACAATTCTCCAGAATTGTATGTAGCCCCTCTTCGGACAGATAAGTTTACACCGTTCTCGCACGAGCATGTGAAGATATCGCCTTTATTTCCACGGAGATAAGGGAGAACGAATGTGCTATTGGCTATCTCTCCCTCAGCGTCATAATTCACGATTTGATTTATAACTCCAGGCTGAGCCCAATAAGACAGCTCCGGAAAACGCACATTAGCAGTATAATCACAAACTTCACCAATGGAACTGATATGCTTGCCATAAACCAACATCCTTGCTGAATAGAGCATCATAGGAAATCCAGCGTTGAAGTTCAATGAAAAACTACCATGGCAACCAACTAAAGTAATCACTTTAGCATCGGAGTCCTTGCCATATATAAGCGGAACCGATGAATTGTCGTCATCAAACAAATTCATATACGCCCCATGAGAATCCTCAAATCCACCAATCAACTCCAGGCGAATCCGCTCATTCGGAGTATAGGTGACAATTCCAGCAACCTTCTTTTCCGGATTGTCAGGAATCCACCAATACCCCTTGAATATGTGCAGTTCAGTTAATTTCAATGGTTTCATCTAGATGCGTTCGCCACAAGTTAGATCGCTTTTACTTTCATCCAAGAAAGCTGATGAACGGATTTGAATTTCGTCTAATAATTCCCTCGTAGCTGACGAAGTGGAAATCCTCAACAAACGACTCAGCGAAGCGCATAGTTCAGCCAAACGCTTCAAATCAGATTCGAGATGCCCCTGAAATTTCTTGTTAGATTCAACGAGATGTTCAAAGAACTCATCTGGTTCACCAATTACAAGAAGTTGCTCCGCTTTTGGGGCTTTTACGGACAATAGACTAAAATTCAAACAAAACTGGAGAGCACCATACAGATATTTGACATCAATGTCAATGAAAGATTCCATCTCAATGAGTAGCTTTTTCACCTTTATATCAGAAAACACAATACCGGAAAAGGCATCATCATCGACTTTTGCAGCTAATTTTGAATAGCGGTGTTCCATACTGCTCACATCTTCCATTACAAACTTATGTCCGTTCTTGTATTGCGCAATAATCTCCTCCTTCGTGGATTCCGAAAGATCATTATTCCTTAATCTCGCTTTAATAAGATCACTACCAAGTTCATGACATATCTCAGACAATGCGACAGCCAGTTCCTTAAAATAAGAACTTCTAGCATGTGCATAATTGACGAACACATTTACAGCCCCGACGAACGAACCTGTTACCAGTCCAGTAGATATACGGCTTATTATCGAATCTGGTGGCACCAGGCACAATATTGTTACTCCTACCGCGAAGATGCCCAATAACACGTAAAAAAGATTTCTATAAAGTTTCATAAAAAACGGACTCCTCATTTATACCCATAATCCAGCCAATCCCTACGCATCTTAATAACTTCTATCTTCGGATCCAGCGCTTTAATAATCGTAACTAGATGAGACGCCACAGAACGTTCCACATTAAATCCAATAAAAACTCGACTAATCCGAACTGTCAATCTTGGCCGCTTAGTACCTTCTGGGGTTTCAGGGCTCAAGAATCTTGTTTCCTGCTCATAGTTCCAAATTTCCGACTTGACTTCAAGTATATCTCTCACAGAACTATTTATCGTCACTTCAGGCATCTCACGAGAATAGCGAACTTCGACTTCTTTCCATGTCTCAGATGTCACTTCTACCTCAATGCAACAGCCCCTATTTTCATTAGCATAATGAGTCCACATTAGCCCAATATTTCCACTACGCGAAAGAGAGCATATATAAGTACCATTCTTCCCCTCAACGAGTCTCCGCATAAAATTTCCATTCTCAGAATATGTAAAATACCCCTCCATAGGATCATTCATTTCACTATATAGGGCACCATACAACTTTTTATCAATGATAATGGAAATAAAACGCTCGAAATTGTCCAACGAACGATATTTATAGAACATACCCTGTCGGCTAAACTGCGGAACTTGCATACTTCACCTCCTAGCAGCAGACGATGGTATCGAACCATAACAACTGTCCACCTGTACGTCTGCCAATTCAAATACTACTTTAGGGATTGTCGTTTAATGTTTTCAATCTGAGCGAAGCAGCAGACAATCCCTTCAATTTCTGCGTCCGACTCATCAAAATTTCAATTTTATATCTGTTTCCGGTCGTTTCGGCCGGATTTTTTGTCCGTTTTTCATGGCGATACAGTTCCCCCACAAGAGTTCCGCATTGACTGCAAGTTTCAGTGTCAAGCAGCCATCTAACGAGCCCTTTGTTCTATCCTGTCCGCCAGCTGAACCCCGTTTGTCGTGTGGATACTGTAATATGCAACATGCAGATGGATGTTTTTTTGCAAACTTGAATAGTAGAACTCGTGAAAACTGAACTCCGGAAACGCAATGTTTGGCGCTATTTCAGAAAATTTCGTACTTATGACGTGCCGGTTAATTTTGCGATGCCCCTCCCAATTTCTCACTTTTGATGGTGGTTGGGGAAATTTCTTTTCCCTTTAGACATTTCTCGACAGTCCCTAGCTTATCTATTATCTATCTGAGGGTTTTGTGAAAAAACTTTTTGCATAGCACTCGCTATTTTGTTTTGAGCTTGAATATTCATAAAGGAGTCGTAATCCCAGAATAAATAACTATCCCACAAACCTATTTCAATCTCTCTGAGCAAAGTGTTAATCTTTTCCATATTAGGATTTCCATTTATTGAAAAATACTCTGTATTAGCTAGTCGATACCTTAGGACAGAGAGAATTTGTAATTCCCCAGGTGTAAATGCTTTAAACCAGTCTATAGGATTGTTAATGATGTCAGGAGTAGATTTGTCTATATAACTTTTAGCGAGGACGTCATTAACGTATTTTTTTCCAACGTCTCTTACCGCATTTAGTCGTAGGTTTGACGTAAAATAGGATTCTATATCTATAAAGAACAAATTGTCGCAATTTCCGCTATCAATTTGCTCAATCATCGCAGCAATCTCTTCACTATCTATTGGGATTTCTTTCAATTTGATATTTTTAATATCAAAGATATCTTTCGTAAGCGTTTCAAATGGTATTCCTAGTTTATGTAGTGCTACTAGAATTGCTCGTTTTTCGGAAATATTAAGTTTTAGGTTAAACTCATCTGCTGTGTCAGAGTAATATTTTTTTTGAATAGAATAATCTCTAAAAATATTGAGGGCTTTGATTGCAATCAAACGGACGTTTTTTACCTTATGTTCTTGCTTCCTCTGCAAAAAACATGCTCCTCCGTATGTGCCGATTAAGGCGCCTATAGCTCCTGTGGCTAGTGGCAAGAACCAGCTCCATGCACAATATGATTCTCGTATAACATTGGATATTCCCATGGTGGTGTTAATTAATAAAGATATAATTTGACTGTGATTCGCTATCTTCCCTTTCAACCAAATCAACACATATCAGCAGGCATCTAATCATAACGCTTTCAGGCTAAATTTAATACAGGTACACTTTGTCCAGTCACTTGCAAAGCACCAAATCCTTGCGGTGCGATATAAGTTGCCTTGATGTCTGCTGCTTGCGTTACTCGATAATCAGGATGTTCTTTCCCTTTATATCCAGTAATGAACTCATTGTTGTACCATTCTTTAAGTTTGTCATCGCCTAAAAGTCTGACGATTATCTGAATCTTTGTAGATACATCCTTCAATGACGTGTTGTTGCCCAAGTCCAATAATACTTCTTCTATGAGTTTTTTTGTATCCATTTATTCTTAATTCGGGTTTTCACTTTGAGCAAATCCTCCACTATTCCAAATTCTCCTTCAAAAATTCAACAAGTGGCTCAAGTTCAGGTCGCGAGAAATCCCAGCAATCAGGATTGTCAAATAACCATTGGCCGGAACCGAGCTTTTTTCTTGAGGCATTGTTCAGTCGTTGAGAACTGATATAGGTGTGGAGCTTGGCTTTGCGGGTTGGGAACGATGTATCTTGGCTCACCAGATTCGTCGCGTATTCCTGAAATGCACGTTTCGTAATCTGCAAAACAGTCCCACCATTTGTTGTGAAGATCCTTTCTCGCTAGAGTTTCGAGTAAAACTTCGAAGTCTCCATCATCGTGATTGTTAGGATAGAGGAAAAATGGAAAATCAATCTCGTTTTCCTGCATTTTCTCCATCGTATTACTCTTTCTTGCCTCAAATCCCCATTTCTTGTCAATGGTATCTGCGTCTAGAATTACAATCACCTTATCTCCATTATCCTGAAAGGTCCGGATCAGAGTCAAAATGCCCTGATTAAAAAGATTGTCTACGCCGTCCATGCAGATTATGTTGTATATTTTGTCCGGAAATTCATTCTTCAAGATGGTTTCCAAGAAACAATACTCAGAAGTTTGAGGTTTCTTCGCTTCTATAAATATCTTGTTCATCCTACCTTACCTCGATTTCCTGGTTCAACATGTAATCGATACTGTCGGTGGTGTAGCTGTATGACTTCAATTCTGCATCGGCTGTATGCTGGAGCTTGAAGAATGCCACTTTGTCACCTTCATCATGAAGAGCGGCATCCCGCAAACCTTTTATTGAGTCCAAATCATGGGTTGTCGCATATATCTGCACATTGTTCTTCTTGGATGCGGACAAAATGATGCGCCATAAATCCTTCATTACGGAATAGTGGAAGCCATTGCTGATTTCGTCAATCAAGACGATTCCGTTACGGCATTCATAAATCGTCGTAAGGATAGAGAGAATCTTGCGGGCACCGTCTCCCATCACATTGATAGGTATGCGCTTGTTCAGGCCGACATCGACGAGAACTTCATTCTGTGATAGTACTATGTCTTTTATCATCGGCTCGATAATGCGCAACGCTTCGAGAATGAACTGTTCATCCTTGTTTTTAAGAATCTCTGTCAGACTTTCTATTGAAGTGTAAAAGTCATACTTTGGTGAAAGATATCGACAAGTTAGATTCTCTTTATAATCTGAATCATATTTGACACTTTGCTCGTAATCGTTGTTTTCTACGCCTTTATGAGAAAGGGTGATGGACGACTCGACTGGATGCCCATTTATCTTGCATTTCAACACAAGACCATAACGGTTCTTGGTATCAGTTGAAGATATGTTATTCTCGTTTCCAAGCAAGTCTATATGGCTGGCAGCTGATTCGAACAGAGAAATCATAAGCTCCCGCACTTCGTCGTTTGATGCCTTGATCTTGATTGGCCGCGAAGTGTCAAGTGTATAGAAATCCAATGCCAGGTCTGACGGCTCGAATCGAAGGTAGTTCCTCAGCAGATTGATGTTGATCGGCAGTTTCGGATTCGACAAGCCTGATATCAGAAAGATGGCGTCAAGCAGTGAAGACTTGCCGCAATTGTTCTTTCCAAAGAATATATTAACTTCTTTCAGTCCGTCTATTTTCTCGTGACTTATGCCACGAAAGTGTTCAATTTCAATGCTTTTAAACATGTCTTATCCTCCTATATCCCTTGTGCTTCAGCGCCAAAAATCTGTGTCAGTTCAGAAATATCTGTCTCGTACTGCTTGTCCAACAAAAAATCTATCAGGTTTGTATCAACATAGCACTCAGGCATTACGTTCAAGATTTTCCGCTTCATACATACATCTCGAAATTGAAGAACATATCTACACCATCC
>OIZT01001167.1_pt1 | contig 12724 bp, 7 predicted proteins | sample 1588611 | NCBI WGS metagenome assembly OIZT01 (sample SAMN03283278) | human gut metagenome | biome: human-associated habitat; material: feces | host: Homo sapiens | place: Peru | collected 2012
AGGAATATCCCAACCATGTTTTTTCCAAAGTGAGCATTTGGTGGTGTATACATAGCACGAATGATTGTAAAAAGGCAAAAGTATTAGGAAAGCAATAAAGAGAGTTATTAGTATTTTCCATCTGTTTGCTGCGAAGTTATACTTCTCATTATTCTCGGCCACAATTGCTCCTAGTAGAAATGCGGGAAAAGTGAATTTCGCATAAGCGAAAGATACCCAAAAATCGGGAACAAGCAACATGACAACGAATGTTCCAACATAAGCTATCTTGTAGCTTATTTTTTTCTTTTTAAAGGCATAAAGAGTGAGAGAGGATAGCCATACAGCCCATAAGAACCAAAGATTTGCAACAAAATTATGAAAGAATTCCATTATAGAAAAGCCACTAGTCGACCATTCATAGCCTGTGATTATAAGGCTATAGGAGAGAATGGGTAAAAGTAATGATTGCGTCTTATTCTTTACGAAATCATGTACGTTATATTTCTGTATGGATTTTACACAGAAATATCCGCTTATGAGCATGAACAGAGGCATATGAAAACTATAAATAAACTTGAATATGGGATTTGCCCAATAAAGCCCCTGTTCATAATAAGTTTCTCCGTTGTGATATTGTATGCTATGACCTATAATTACAAGGAGAATGGTAAATCCCTTTATAATGTCCCAATATGGGTCTCTTTGTGTTTTTTTTCTCTTGGAAATCATTTCCATGTTCTATACGAATGTATTCTAATCGGGGTAATTTTAAAAATCGTGCATAACGTTTGATGTCGTTCTGTATAATAATAGACGAATATAAGCAGAATAGCACATCATTATATGGACGCACTATTCTGCTTTTCTCGTTCTCAAATTATCTTTATATCCTTATTCGCTGAAATAGGCTTTCGGAAGCTGACGACAATTATAAGTGGAGGCCATTACTTCTCCATAAGCACCAGCAGAACGGAAAGCAATAAAGTCGCCACGATGGGTAACCGGTAAAAGTTCATCTGTACTGAACACATCGCTACTTTCGCATATAGGTCCCACCACATCGTATGTATCGGTTGCACTATCTGTCGTAGCAGAAATATTTTGTGTAAAGTGGTGAGAACCATACATGGCCGGTCGTACTAATTCTGTGAAGCCTGCATCTACAATTACGAATTTTTTCGTATGACCTTCTTTGACATATAGAGTACGCGCAATAAGAGAACCACATTGAGCGACAACACTACGTCCCAACTCAAAGTGTAGTTGCTGTCCCTCGCGAAGTTGCAGGTGCTGCTCAAATAAGTCGAAATAGCCTTTAAAGTCGGGGATGGGATTAACGTCAGGATTGTTGTAGTCAATACCTAAGCCACCGCCTACATTTATATTGGCAGTTTGTATACCTTCTTTGTCGAGCAAATCTTGGAGTTCGTTGATTCGATTACACAAAGCTATGTACACCGAAAGGTCTAGAATTTGGCTACCGATGTGAAAATGAAGTCCTGCATATTCCACAGCGTCCAATGATTGTGCCTTTCGAATGGCAGGAATCATATCTTCCATGGCAATACCAAACTTATTCTCGTTTAAACCAGTTGTAATCTTGGCATGTGTATGTGCGTCAACATTAGGATTGATGCGGAAAGCAACGCGTGCTTTTTTCCCCATCTCGTGAGCTATTTCGTTGATTACTTCCAGCTCTGGTAAACTTTCTACATTGAAACAAAAAATATCCTTTTCCAATGCAGTACGAATTTCTTTATCGCTCTTTCCGACCCCTGCATACACAATCTTTTGACCATCAAAACCAGCTTTACTTGCAGCTTCAATTTCTCCACCTGAAACGCAGTCGGCTCCTAATCCCGACTGAGCTATGATCTTCATGATACGTGGATTGGCATTAGCCTTTATGGCATAATGTACGTGAAAGTTCCTTCGGTGATCAGTTTCTGCATGAATGGCTTTAAGTGTTTCATTCAGATTGCCAAGGTCGTAGTAGTAAAAAGGAGTGTCTAGTTTAGTGAATTTTGTGATGGGAAAAGTCATTACTTTGAAGTTTGTTGGTTGTTGAAAAGTTTTTCGCTCAGAGCGCACAGAGCCGCTTTCTTGTCGGATTCGCGTACAAGGAAAGAGATGTTGTGATTACTGCCTCCATAGGCAATCATTCTTACGGGAATTTGCGCCAAAGCCTCTGTTACCAAAGTTTCAAAGCCTACGTTGCCCCATCTCAAGTCGCCTACAACGCAGATGATACACATGTTCTCATCAATGCTGACGGTGCCATATTTCTTGAGTTCTTCTACGATGTTAGCCAAATGTGCGTTATTATCAATTGTTAGCGTTACGCCAACTTCGCTCGTAGTCACCATATCTACCGGTGTATGGTTTACTTCGAATGTCTCGAACAATTTATGCAAGAAACCTGTGGCGAGGAGCATACGAGAAGATACTATCTTGATGGCTGTAATATTGTCCTTTGCTGCCACTGCTTTGATGGTTCCTTTCTGCATTTGGTCGTTGATGATGGTGCCAGGTGCGGATGGATCCATCGTGTTGAGCAAGCGCACGGGAACTCCTGCATAGTGAGCAGGTTGAATACAAGTGGGATGGAGTATTTTAGCTCCAAAGTATGCCAATTCTGCAGCTTCTTCAAAGTTGAGTTGACGTACAGGAGTGGTATTAGGCACATAGCGAGGGTCATTGTTGTGCATACCATCAATGTCTGTCCAAATTTGAATTTCTTCAGCACGAAGCACGGCACCTACTAAACAAGCGGTATAGTCAGAGCCGCCACGTTGTAGATTGTCCACATCGCCATTGATATTGCGGCAGATAAAGCCTTGTGTAATGTAAAGCTCGTAGCCATCGTTCTTCTTCAGAATGTCAGTGATATGTTCTTTAATATAAGCCATATCAGGCTCTCCATTGCTTTCGGTACGCATGAAGTTGAGTGCAGGAATTAGCATTACCTTCACCCCTTGTTCTTTCAAGTAGTTAGTCACCATATTGGTGCTCATCAATTCGCCCTGCGCAAGGATTTCCTTTTCTAGTTTGTCAGAATATTCTTGTGTTGTTAAGTTATGAAGGTGCATGAAGATATCAAGCAGGAGCGCATTGGTCTTCTCCTTGTTCTCTTCTTTGCTATAGAGTTCTTCCACGTGTTGCTTGTAGAGTGTGCGCAATTTGTTGATTACGTTGCCCGCAGCTTCTAGATTGCGTTTTTTTATGTAGTCTGCAATTTCTACCAACGAGTTGGTCGTTCCCGACATGGCCGAGAGTACCACAATCTTACGATCACCGTCAGTAATCAGTTGACATACATCTTTCATTCTCTGCGGAGAACCTACCGAGGTACCGCCGAACTTCAGAATTTTCATAGCTTTATCTTTTTGTTATGGTTACTTATTTTATTTATCTAGAACGTTCCTTTTGTTCAGTCCTTTCAAGGAGTATTTATTCCGTTTCTGCTTCGATGGCCACATTGTAATCACTTGTGACTTCCTTTACGGTACCATCTTCACAACGATATACAATACCAGGGAACTCTGAGAGCAAATTCAGATTGTGTGTCACCATGACTACGGCAGCACCTTGTTCGCGTACTGACTGAAGAATACGCATGATTTGACGACTTGTTTCAGGATCAAGATTTCCTGTTGGTTCATCAGCCAAAACTATACGTGGATTGTTAAGCAAGGCTCGCGCTATACATACGCGTTGTTGTTCACCGCCCGAAAGTTCGTGCGGGAAACTATGTATTTTATCGGCCAATCCCACCATCTCGAGAACTTCTTGTATACGTCCAGGGCGATTTTTCTTTTTCCATCCTGTGGCTTTCAGAACGAAATCAAGGTTTTGTTCTACTGTCATTTCTCTGAGCAACTGGAAATCTTGGAATATGATACCTAGTTGTTTGCGTAGTTGCGGAAGTTGATGCGTTTTGAGTTTATTGATATCAAACTCTAGCACATTACCTTCACCCGCTTCGGCAGACAATTCGCCGTAAAGGATGCGTAGCAGAGAAGTCTTTCCGCTGCCCACCTTACCTATTATATATATAAAGTCGTTGTCATCTACGCAGAAGTTCACCCCTTTTAAAATAGAATGATCTTCATGCTGCAGTACGATATCGTGCAATTCTATGAGCATATTCTTCAAGTATTATTGAAGAGCATTTGTTGTTCTCCAAAGGGTTATTTAGTCTAATTTTAGCACAGCCAAGAATGCTTTTTGAGGCACTTGTACATTGCCAATCTCCTTCATACGTTTCTTTCCTCGTTTCTGTTTCTCAAGAAGTTTTCGTTTACGACTGATATCACCACCATAGCATTTGGCTGTCACATCTTTACGTACTTGCTTTACGGTTTCACGGGCAATGATTTTGGCACCAATAGCCGCTTGAATGGCAATGTCAAACTGCTGACGAGGAAGCAACTCTTTCAGCTTTTCACACATGCGTCGTCCAAAGTACACTGAGTTGTCCACGTGAGTTAAAGTAGAGAGCGCATCAACGGGTTCTCCGTTGAGTAGAATGTCTAGTTTTACGAGTTTGGAAGGACGGAATCCAATGGGGTGGTAGTCGAACGAGGCATAACCTTTCGAGATACTCTTTAGCTTATCATAGAAATCAATCACGATTTCAGCCAGCGGCATGTCGTAATATAATTCTACGCGATCGCCCGAAACGTATTCCTGTTTTACCAATTCCCCTCTTTTACCCAAACAGAGTGTCATAATATTGCCAATATATTCTGTGCGTGTGATGATAGAGGCACGGATATAGGGTTCTTCGATATGATCAATCTCAGTCTGGTCGGGCATACCTGCGGGATTATGTACTTCCGTCATCTCGCCATGCTTATCGTAAATATTATAACTTACGTTGGGCACCGTAGTAATTACGTTCATATTGAATTCACGATCCAAGCGTTCCTGCACGATCTCCATATGTAGAAGACCTAGAAAACCGCAACGGAAGCCAAAGCCCAAAGCGACAGATGATTCAGGTTGAAAAGTCAATGACGCGTCATTTAGCTGAAGTTTTTCAAGACTTGCACGAAGTTGTTCAAAATCTTCTGTTTCAATAGGATAAACACCAGCAAAGACCATAGGTTTTACTTCTTCAAACCCAGCAATTGCTTTTTTACATGGATTCTCAACGCTTGTTATCGTATCGCCCACTTTCACTTCGGTGGCCGTTTTAATACCACTTACAATATAACCTACGTCGCCGCATTTTAGTTCTTTGCGAGGCGATAGATCCATCTTGAGCACACCAATTTCATCAGCATGATAGCTTTTTTGCGTGTTGACAAAGATAACGTCTTCATCCTTATGGATGCAGCCATTTTCAATCTTAAAGTACGCAATAATTCCCCGAAAAGGATTGAACACGGAGTCAAAGATAAGAGCTTGTAATGGTGCTTTCTCGTCTCCCGTGGGAGCCGGGATACGTTCCACTACGGCACGCAAGATGTTATCTACTCCTTCTCCAGTCTTACCCGAAGCACGAAGAATTTCCTCACGCTTGCAACCTAAGAGATCGATAATTTCGTCTTCCACTTCTTCGGGCATAGAGTTCACCATGTCACATTTGCTCAACACGGGGATAATTTCCAAATTGTGTTCAATGGCCATGTACAGATTGGAAATCGTTTGGGCTTGCACACCTTGTGTAGAGTCCACGAGAAGCAGACATCCCTCGCAGGCCGCAATACTTCTTGATACCTCGTAGGCAAAATCGACGTGTCCCGGAGTATCAATCAAGTTGAGACGATAAGTCTCACCATCGAGCTGATATTCCATCTGAATGGCATGACTTTTAATCGTGATACCACGTTCACGTTCCAAATCCATGTCATCAAGCATTTGTCCTTCGGTCACTTTAACCGTTTGAGTACGTTCTAGTAATCGGTCTGCCAATGTGCTTTTGCCATGGTCAATGTGTGCAATGATGCAAAAGTTGCGTATATGATTCATTATTGTCTTTGTTGGCGAGAATTAGGAGGTTGACGGAATAATAAGATTAAGTGCGATAAAGGTAGCTTTTCTCGTTCGTATAATTAATTAAGAACAAAATACAAGGATATGTCGATCCATAAACACTTGTCAACCTATTATCTAATTCCGCCAACGTTTATATGTTAGTTCGTGGAGTGGGGAGGAGATAGAAGTCAAAACTTCTCAGACTCTTCAAAGCTAACAGCGCGTTTCAGATCCTTTTCGCTTAGGATAACTTCTTCGCCCTTGATAGGCCAGTCAATTCCAATCGTCGGATCATTATATCGAATGGAACATTCTGTTTCGGGCGCATAGCGATTGTCCACCTTGTAAGTAAACACAGCAGTGTCGCTTAGTACTTGGAACCCATGAGCGAAGCCACGCGGTATAAAAAGTTGTTTCTTATTCTCGGCAGATAGTTCTACCATTACGTATTTACCAAAGGTGGGAGAGTCCTTGCGCAAATCTACAGCCACATCTACCACCGTACCTTGAAGCACGCGTACAAGTTTGGCTTGTGAGGCTTCGCCTTTCTGAAAATGCAAACCACGGAGTACACCTCGTGAAGACATTGATTGGTTGTCTTGCACGAAATGTACTTCGTGGCCTATTGCGCGGTTGAAATCCTCTTCGCGCCAAGTTTCCATAAAATATCCACGCGCATCTTCAAAAACACGCGGTTCTAATACCCATACATCTGGTATTGCTGTCTTGATATATTCCATGTATTCTATTTTAATTGACGATAAGTTGACGGATAGCTAGCTAGGAATGATTGGCCACTATTATTGCATATTATTTACAATAAGTTCTTATGGCTAAAGTTTTCTTATCTGCTTTCCGTCCACTTTTCGTTTATCTCATTCGTCTACTTTTTGTAAACTCGTTGCCTTACAAACAGATTCAATTAAAAGATAGTGATTATTCAATCACCACCTTGCCTTCTTTAACTTCTGTATGGAAATCAGTCTGTCCTGGATGCTCCATAATAAAGTCGCAGAGAGGGTCTTCCAAATTGTGCTGAATAGAACGTTTTAGCGAACGAGCCCCATACTGCGCGTCAAAGCCCTTGTCAACGATGACATTCTTTGTCTGCTCGTCTATACTGAGATGGAATCCATTTTGCGTCATCCGATTCATCAAGTCGTTTAATTCAATTTGGGCAATTTGCAGAGCACTTTCCTTATTCAAAGGGTTAAACATGATAATGTCGTCCAATCGGTTTAAAAACTCTGGAGCGAATTGTTTACGTAGCGTCTTGAGGATGATGCTTTCCGCTGTATCGCTGCTCATTTCTCCCTGTGTTCGGCCAAATCCTATGCCCGACCCAAATTCACGTAATTGACGTGTTCCACTATTGGATGTTAGGATGATGATGGTGTTGCGAAAGTCTACGGTAGTGCCGTTACCATCCGTCATACGTCCTTCGTCCATCACTTGCAAAAGTGTATTAAATACGTCAGGGTGAGCTTTCTCTATTTCATCGAGTAATATAACTGAATAGGGATGACGTCTTACGCGCTCTGTTAGTTGTCCGCCTTCTTCATAGCCTACATAGCCCGGAGGCGCGCCAACTAATCGACTTACGCTGTACTTTTCACCATATTCGCTCATATCCACTCGAATCAAAGCGTCCTTAGAGCCAAACATCCATTCGGCCAAACATTTTACAAGATGGGTCTTACCTACACCCGTAGGACCAACGAAGAGGAATGTCCCGATTGGACGATCGTTGCCTTTCAGTCCGATACGACTACGCGTGATAGCACGCGTAAGTCGTTCGATGGCTTTATCTTGTGCAATTACTTTCTGTGAAAGCGCACCGCGCATCCCTTTAAGGCGTTTTCCTTCATCGGTAGCAATACGCGTGGCAGGTACGCCACTCATCATCGACACGACTTCGGCCACAGCTTCGGCATCTACTTCGCTTGGATGGTTCTTCTGTTGATTCTGCCACTCATCGGTGGCTACATCCATTTTTCTTGTCAATTCTTGAACCTGATCTCGCAGGTTGGCTGCAAGTTCGTAGTTCTGCTCTTTAGCTGCTTGCATTTTCTGCTCACGCAGATTGTCAATGTGCTGTTGAAGTTCCTCTAATTCCTTGGGTTTGCTATTAACTGCAAGGTGCATACGTGCACCCACTTCATCCAATGCATCAATCGCTTTATCTGGGAGCGCACGATCAGTCACATAGCGAATGGTCAAATCTACACACGCTTTCAGTGCTTCGTCTGTATATGACACATTGTGATGGTCCTCGTATCGCTTCTTTATATTGTGCAAGATTGTCAGTGTTTCCTCAGCCGTAGTTGGTTCTAGCATAATCTTTTGAAAACGTCGGTCGAGAGCACCATCTTTTTCAATTGTTTTCTTAAACTCACTGATTGTAGTGGCGCCAATACACTGAATTTCACCTCGAGCTAGAGCGGGCTTCAATATGTTCGCAGCATCAAGGCTTCCTGGAGCCGATCCTGCCCCTATAATGGTGTGAATCTCATCGATGAAGAGGATGATTTCCGGGTGGGTTTGAAGTTCCTTTATCAATCGACGTAAGCGTTCTTCAAATTGTCCACGATACTGTGTGCCAGCCACAATAGTTGCCATGTTGAGCGAGACAATACGTTTCCCGTCAAGTAAATGAGGCACATTGTGCTCTGCAATTCTCTCGGCCAAGCCTTCCACAATAGCACTTTTGCCTACACCAGGTTCACCTATAATAATTGGGTTATTCTTCTTTCTGCGGCAAAGAATCTGCACAATGCGTTCAATTTCTTTTTCTCGACCCACTACGGGATCTAGACCTCCATTTTCCGCCACCTTAGTCAAGTCTGTGCCAAAGTTGTCGGTAATAGGAGTGTCGCTGTCGCTTTTCTTTTGCGCTGTATTGGTTCTATTATTTGCAGCTTGCTGGCTTCCGCCTTCCATATCATCGGGGAAGGGGCTATTATCTTCGTTAGGAAAACTAAAGTCGTCCTGTGGAGTTATGGATTCTTTTTGTATAAAAGCCTCTTGTGCCTTTTCGTACGTAATACCATAACTCATCAAAAAAGACTTGGCATCGTTTTGGCGGTCGTGTAAAATGGAAAGGATTATCAACTCTTCGTTTTCACAACGTCCTTTGTAAAGCTTATACTCTAATGCGAGCAAACGCACTATACGAGTACAATTCGTATCAAAATCTACATGAGCAAAGTCTCCGTTTGTTTCAACTAAATCCAAAAGTTCGTTACTCTTTTCCGAATTCTCTGTCATCATCTTTCGCACAACTGCAAGCATTGCATCAATGTCCACATTGATCGCCTTAAATATCTCAACGATTCGTTCATTCTTCAAAGCTGTGAACAATAGGCAAATCGTTGTTACCTGTGAAAATCCAAATTTTAAAGCCTCCGCCTTGCTCTCTTCGAGTAAGCGGGTTGTTCCTGCGGGTATTTCAAACTTCATAATATTGTTCCTGTTATATTTAGTCAAAGGATAGTGCAATTTACATGCCATCTTGCATCTTCCTCATTCTTTTATTTGCTTGCCCTTCTATTCTACATAATGCAATTCGCCATTATTGCTTTTGCCAACTAAGATGGAATTTGACAAATCAACCAATCACCCATCATTAGACAATCATATAATATACCTATATAATATATTAGGTAGCATTTTGCGATAAATTCTAAGGATGAAAGCAAAAGTCTATCTATTATCCAACAGCGGTACTCCTCCGCAGGGAAATAAACCGAAATGCTTTCCACACCCTTCTAACCATGTAACCCGAAGAGGTCGTTTGAACACCTCAGAGGTGAATATTAGAATAGAAGGAATGGCAAAAATAGAATAGCATAATTACTAATCTGTATCGGACAAAGTATGTATTCCCCTTTGCCTAAGAGCGCGAATAGTTTGTAGAGCATGCAAGCATCTTTTAGTGTGTCAATCCTGTTGAAATGCTGCTTTATAAGGGTATTTTAGGGTACAAAAATACATATTATCTTTGAAATGACAATGTATTTTATTCTGAAAGGACGATTGGAAGGTGAATCTGGGCTGCATTCTTCTTTCTGCGTAGATAAAATTTTTCTCCCTGCAAAACAAGAAAATGCGAAGATTGCGAACAGAGTATTTCAAAGCTCGTCATTATCATGCTAAAACCTAGGCCATCCCGTTTCTCTTTGAAGATTTTCCCATCGTTCACTGAGCATTGAATGCTTTACCACAGGCCTGTGGTAGCTTTACCGGACGGCAGCGGCAGCTTTACCGGACGGCAGCGGCAGCTCTACCGGACGGCAGCGGTAGCTCTGCCGCTCGGCAGCGGTAAAGCAGTTGATGGGCGGTGAACGACGGGAAGATGTACATCTGAGGACGGCAAAGACGAAGTTTTGAGACGTCGCTCTGAAGGGGATTGGGTAATGTTACACTCCGCAAAGCAGACAAACTTCACCCATACTCACTGATTAGGAGGTGATGACGCGCATACACAGTATTCTTGCGGAATATCCTATTTAGGGGAAAGAATGATAAAGTCTATCTATAAAATGTCGTAATTAAGTAAAGATAGCGAGTGTTTTTCAACACAATATATAACGAAGTCATTACAGAAAATGGATAAACACACGACAGTAAATCACGTTACTATGATTTTTTTTCGTACATTTGCAATAATATTGAGTTATTGTGACTATTAAGAATAGAATAACCTTATAAGAAATAATATTTCTGTACGGATTCCATCATGCTGGCAGAATATTGAATATAAACTTTAAAGGAACGAATTAAAATACATGATACTGAAAAGAATCATTGTGGCATTGACATTGTCGCTTTCTCTGTTTGCAACGCTTTACGCACAGTCAACCATGACAGACAATCAAGTGATGCAGTTTATGGTTAAAGAAAATGCACGCGGTACTTCACGTGCAGAAATTGTGACCAAACTCATGGAACGTGGTGTGCAGATAGATCAAATCCGTCGTATTCGTGATAAATACGAAAAGCAGAAAAATGGCAATATTCCTGGTGCACGTAATATCTCTGGAGTATCAAATGATGATTCACGTATGCGTCGAAATAATGGTGACAAACGTGAGTTGGAGTTAAAGGGCGCAGGACAACGTAAAGCACAAACACAAAAGGTAGACGTCAACACGATGTCGCCCTCGCAACTTCGTAAGTATCAGCGTCAACAACGAAGTGAATATTTCGATGAGATGGAAGAACTTTTGCCCGACTCTCTAGATGGGCTGAAATTTCCTGAAGATGAGAATGTAGAGGCAAAGCACAAAGGACGTGAAGTCTTTGGACGCAATATATTTAATAATCGTAAGCTCTCTTTCGAGCCTAATATGAATATCGCCACTCCACAAGACTATCGACTTGGGCCTGGTGATGCTATATATGTGGATGTGTGGGGTGCTTCGCAAGAAAGATTTGAAAGTACCGTTTCGCCTGATGGAACGATTAATATTGAATCGTATGGTCCAATCAGCGTTGACGGACTGACTGTAGCACAAGCCAATCAAAAACTGCGTTCTACTGTAGGTGCGCGATATAGTGGATCGAATATTCGACTCACTGTGGGACAGACTAGAACAATCTCCGTGAATGTAATGGGTGAAGTAAAAGTTCCTGGAACATATACACTTTCAGCTTTTGCCACAGTGTTCAATGCCTTGTATATGGCAGGCGGAACGAACGAAATAGGTACCCTTCGTAATATTAAAATTTATCGTAAGGGTCGACTGATTTCTACTTGCGATATTTATGGCTACATTTTGAATGGCGATATGAAAGGCAACGTTCGTTTGACCTCTGGTGATGTAATCATCGTGGGACCTTATGAATGTTTGGTGAATATCACAGGCAAGGTAAAACGCCCAATGTACTATGAAATGACTTCCAAAGAAAGTGTAGGAACATTGATTAAGTACGCAGGTGGATTCACTGGAGATGCTTATCAGGGCAACATCCGATTAATGCGTAAGTCGGGTGGGGAATTATCAGTATACTCTATTGATGATTTTGAACGCAATTCATTCCAACTAACTGATGGTGATTCAGTCTCGGTAGACTCTGTGTTGCAGCGCTATAGTAATATGGTAGAAGTAAAAGGTGCTGTGATGCGTCCGGGGATGTATCAGATGAATGGCAGCATAACGACGGTTCGTGAACTTCTTGAAGCAGCTGGTGGTTTAGCCGAAGATGCTTTTACTAATCGAGGATTTATACATCGCATGAAGGAAGACCGTACCTTAGAATCTATTGACCTTGACATCAATGGCATTCTGAAACATACGGTAGCTGATATTCCTTTGAAGAATGAAGATGTACTTTACGTTCCTTCTAGGAAAATTATGCAAAAAGAGCGAACACTCTCAATTAATGGAGAGGTGAATTATCCTGGTATATACGATTATGCTGATAATACTACGCTCGAAACGTTTATTCTTCAAGCTGGCGGTCTGAAAGATGCAGCTTCTATTGTCAAGGTAGATGTGTCGCGCAGGATTCGCAACAATAAGGCGATAGAGTCTACCCAACAAGTGGCAAAATTGTATAGTTTCTCATTGAAAGATGGTTTCGTGGTAGATGGTACACAGAATTTCATATTGGAACCTTTCGACGAAATCTATGTACGTCGTTCTCCAGGATATACCGAACAACAGCATGTCGTTGTAGAGGGTGAGGTAACTTTCTCTGGAACTTACACGTTGGGCAATAAGGGCATGCGTCTGAGTGATCTTATCAGAGAGTCGGG
>OIZT01001169.1_pt1 | contig 12712 bp, 10 predicted proteins | sample 1588611 | NCBI WGS metagenome assembly OIZT01 (sample SAMN03283278) | human gut metagenome | biome: human-associated habitat; material: feces | host: Homo sapiens | place: Peru | collected 2012
GTCCGTCCGTCAGCATACCCGTAACGGTTCCGGCCCGGTAGGCAATTTTAAGCGCGTCCCCAAAGCTGCGCTTGCTGGCCGCCGCTACGCGCACGTTGGCATCCACCGCAATACGCATGCCAAACTGCCCCACCAGTAAAGAGAACACCGCCCCCAAAATAAAGGCACCGGCGCGCCCGAAAGCGGCAATCAGTTTAACGGTGTCGGGGGATAAACCGGCAAAGCGTTCCAACGAATCTTGCGATACGGGAACGATATAAACGGACAAGAAAAGACAAACCGTCAAAAGTCCGATTAAAGGCAGAATGGTTTTGAGTTGTCTTTTAAGGTAGGCATTGGCGCCTTCCCGAATGGCTCCCCATACTTTTTGCATTTCCGGGGTGCCGGCGTCTTCACGCAGCACTTGGCGGCGCAAAAACCACGCATACAAAAGCCCCAGCACCGCAATAAACAACACGCCAAACAATGCGTATTGTTCAAAGGTGCGTAGGGCAGCTATTCCATACCACATATCCGGTCTCCTTTGTAAACAAAGTAAAACTTCCCCTATATTATAATAAAAAAAATCCGCTCCGGCGCTTTATAAAAACAGGGGGGGTTGTATCCGGGCGAATTGTTTCCTATACTAAAAGTATGTATAAATGCAAAATGATATGGGGTTTGATAGCAGTAGCGTGCCTGGCTGTAAATGCAGGGGCGGCGCCGGTGAGCTTTTGGGCGGCCTTGCAACAGCAGGTGCGGGGGAGTGCGGCCGTCCGGCAAGATACGGGCATGGGGCGCTTAACCTTTATGCGCTATTACTTCCCTAAAAATACGGTCTATGCGCAACCGGGCACCTGGGAAAAATTAGTGGAAACGTTTGATTCGTCTTCCGAGGTGCGCGCCGTGGCGTTTTATTTATACCAAATGTATGTTTCCCAGGCGGCATACGGCGGCGCCGTTCCCGGGCGGCTGGATGTTAATTATTTGGGGGCGTTGGATAATTTTGAAATGTTAAACACGCCGTTTGATGCGCGTTCGGCCTCCGGCATTTATGAAAAACACAAAAAGGAAATAAAAAACCAACTGGCCAGATTTTTCGCCACCCAAAAAAAGCTCCCCGCCTATCCGGCGCAAAGCGCGCAAACAGACCAACAGGAGCGCGCCTTTTTGCGTGCGCTGGCGGCCAGTGCGGATGCCAACGGCCGGGCCGGCTATTTTTGGGCGGCGCCCCGGTGGAAAAATACGCTTTCCGCGCAAGATAAAAAATGGTTGGGCCAAATTTTGCATACGGGCCAGGCGGAAGCCTCCCAAAAAGTAGTTTTATACAAAACCCCCAAGGCGGATTTAAGCGCACTGGATAAAACCTCCGGGCGCTACTCCGGCGGCGGCATGGAGTATTTGTACCGCCCGGCGGATAAAGAATGTGATGCGTGCAGTTATGTGGTGGCGCGGGCCTTGCGCGAACAAATGCGCAAGCAAAAAAATGTAAATTGGGGCCATTTGCGGCTGTACCGTTTAACGGCCCGGCCCTTAAAAGGCGGCACGTTGCAACCGGCGCGTGGGAGCCGTTTTGCCCGGCCGGAAGGCGGTTTTTATCCGGCGTGGGATTATCACGCGGCGGTGCTAGTAATTATGAACCGCGACGGCCGTTATACACCGGCGGTGCTGGATACGTTTTTATCGGCGGAGCCCATGGCGTTTAGCGCGTGGCTGGCGCAGTTTAAGGCCGCCAATACGCGCCTGACGGCAACGCCTTTTAAGCGGTTGGAGGAAATTGAAGCCGCCATCACTCGGCCGGATAAAAAAGAGGGTCCAAATTGTATCAAAAACGGTTGCACCTATAAGCCGTATCCGGTACATCCATAAATTTATAAAAGCCCCGCTGAACGGCGGGGCTTTTTGTTGCGTAAAATCCAGGCCGAAACACCCCGGCCAGCGTTTTTATCCGCGCGGCAAACCAGGCGCGGCGCTTGGCGGTGCGCACACTTCCACTTATAAAAAGAAAATAGGCCCGGCGCTTGGTGGCGGCGGCGCTCGGTGGTGCGGCGTACCAACTCCGCGTATGAAGCTCTGCTCCCTTTCGGGGAGGCCCCGGTGCTTGGCGGCGCGGCATACCAACGGCCCCCACTCCCACCGGGTTTTTTAATTGACAAAGAAACAGTTTATTAGTAAACTATTTATATGGAAACTAAAAACACTAATCTGCGGCCTTACGGTATCAACCCGGCAAAGGGCCGCCGTTATGAAAACATTATATATGTATTGGCTTTAGTATATAATTTATTACAAGCCCGGGTGGAAAAGTATTTGCTTCCGCACGGTTTGTCGGCGGTGCAGTTTAACCTGTTGATGTTGGCGGCCTATCAAAACAACGGCAACGGGATTAGCCAGGTGGAGTTGTCCAAACGGTTGATAGCCTCGGCCAGCAATATCACCAAACTGGTGGAAAAATCCGTGCGGGGCGGGTGGATTACCCGCCAAACAAATCCGCACAGCCGCCGGGAAAACATCATTTGCATTACTCCGCAAGGGCAGGCGCTGATTGATAAAGTATGGCCGGAATATGATAAGCTGGTGCGGGGGTTGACGGAAAAAATACCCGCGCAAAGCCGCCCGCAAATGGAACAAATTTTAAGAGATTGGTTTGGTGCCTTACAGGAGGGAAAATAGTATGTTATCTTTACTTAAGACATTTTTTAACCGTTCATTTTTAGCCTTGTTTTGCACGCAGTATTTAGGGGCGTTTAACGATAATTTCTTCCGTACGGCCATGGCTACTTTTATTACTTATAAAGTGGCCGATATGTCGGCGGGGAGTAAATCGGTAGTGGTTTCTTTGGCGGTGGCGTTGTTTATGTTGCCGTTTTTCTTGTTCTCGGCGGTGGCCGGGGAAATGGCCGATAAACTGCGCAAAGATGTTTTAATTAAAGCCACTAAAGGTTTAGAGGTGCTGATTGTACTGCTGGCCGGGGTGGGTTTTTTGACGGTCAACGTGCCGTTGCTGTTGGGCGTGCTGTTTTTGATGGGTACGCAATCGGCCTTTTTCGGCCCGGTGAAATACAGCATTTTGCCGGATATTTTGGGCAAAAACCAGCTGATTGCCGGAAACGGTATTATTGAGGCCGGCACTTACGGCTCTATTTTGCAAGGTACTATTTTCGGCGGGATTATTATTTCCGTCAATGAATTATGGCTGCCGGGTATTATGTTGGCGGTAGCGGTGGCGGGGCTATTGGCCAGTTTGTTTATTCCGGCCCAAAAACCGGCCAATGCCGCGCTGAAAATAGATAAAAACTTCCTGCGCAGTACTTGGAAAAACATGGCTTTTGCCAAGCAAAACCACGATATTTTCCTTTGTATTTTGGGGATTTCCTGGTTTTGGATGTTAGGCACGGCCTTAATTGCGCAAATGCCTTCTTTGGCGCATGATATATTAAACGGCACGCCGGGGCTGTTTACCTTTTTGCTGACGCTCTTTTCGTGCGGGATTGGGCTGGGCTCGCTTTTGTGCCAATTTTTGGTAAAGGGGGAAATTACCAGCAAATATGTGCCCATCAGCGCGCTTTTGATGACGGTATTTCTGGTAGATTTGGCGTGTGCTACCTCCGGCTATGTGCCGCCGGTTCTGCCGGCCGATTACAAGGCGTTTTTGATGACGTTTGCAGGCAAACGCATTACGCTGGATTTACTGGGCTTTGCGGTGTGCGGCGGTTTGTATATCGTGCCGCTGAATGCCATGCTCCAATTTTTAGCTACCGAAGAAACCCGCTCCCGCGTGATTGCCACCAATAACATTATCAACTCCCTTTTTATGGTGTTGGGCAGTGGGTTCTGTGCGCTGCTGTTGGCCTTGCACTTTACCATTCCGGCCGTGTTTGGCGTAATTGCGCTTATTAACGCGTTAGCCGCTATTTATATTTGCGGTTTGTTGCCGCACCATATTATCCGTATGATTATGACGCGGGTTTTGAACTTTGTATATGGCGTAAAAGTAAACGGCTTGGAACACTGGAAAAACCTGCAAGGTAATGCGGTGATTATTGCCAACCATACCTCCTTTTTGGATGCCGTATTGTTGTGGGTGTATATCCCCGGGCATTTGTATTTTGCCATTGATACTTACGTCAGCCAAAAATGGTGGGTAAAGCCTTTCTTGCATTTGGTAAAGTATTTTCCGATTGACCCCACCAACCCGATGGCGGTGAAATCCATTATTGAAGAAGTAAAATCGGGCAAGCGGGTGGTTATTTTCCCGGAAGGGCGCATTACCACCACAGGCGGGCTGATGAAGATTTATCCCGGCCCGGCCATGATTGCCGATAAAAGTGACGCGCAACTGTTGCCCATTTGTTTGGAGGGGAGCCAGTATTCGTTATTTTCCCGCTTTGGCACGCAGTTAAAAACGCGCCCGCAAAGCAAAATTACCATTACCGTTCAGGCACCTAAAACATTAAAAATTGAAGAAAGCGTAAAGGGAAAGGCGCGCCGTTTGGCGGCCGCCCGCGGGCTGTACGATATTATGGTAAATATGAAGTACCAGGCCGGAAATACAGGCGAAACGCTGTTTGATTCCCTGTTGGATGCGTATAAACTGGTGGGGCGCAAAAAACGCATGATTAATGATGCCACGCGCCGCCCGTTAAATTTCGGACAATTTTTGACGGCTGTTTTTGTGTTGGGTAAAAAAATAGCCCAACACCAGCAACCGGGCGAAATGGCCGGGTTTTTACTGCCGAATATGACGGCCTCCGTGATGGCGTTTTTCGGGATGCGCGCCTTTAACATTACCCCGTGTATGCTGAACTTTTCCACCGGGGTAAAAAATATGTTGGCGTGCTGTAAGGCGGCTAACATTTCCACGGTGTTTACTTCCAAAACATTCTTGGAACAAGGCGGGCTGGTGGAAACGGCCGCCGCACTGAAACAGGCCGGGCTGAAATTGGTGTATTTGGAAGATTTGAAAAAAGAAATTACCCTTTGGGATAAAGCGGCCGGGTGGGCGGCCTCTTATTTCCCGCGGCGCTATTATAAACAAGTGCGCGGGAATGCCTCCTCTAAAGACCCTGCCGTAGTGCTTTTTACATCCGGCAGTGAAGGCACCCCCAAAGGGGTTGTGTTAAGCCACGAAAACATACAAGCCAACCGTTTGCAATTACAAAGCGTTTTGGATTTTGGGCTGAAAGACCGCGTATTTAATGCGATGCCTATTTTCCATTCGTTTGGGCTAACGGTGGGAACATTGCTACCGCTTTTAAGCGGGGTGCCGGTGTTTTTCTATCCGTCCCCGCTGCATTACCGCATTGTGCCGGAGCTGATTTACGATAGCAACGCCACCATTATTTTTGGCACGGATACTTTCTTTAACGGTTATGCCAAAATGGCGCACCCGTACGATTTTTACTCGGTGCGGTTGGCGGTGGTCGGTGCGGAAAAACTCAAAGAAGAAACTATCCGCAAGTATTACGACCAATTCGGCCTGCGCATTATGGAAGGCTACGGCGCTACCGAAACCTCCCCCGTAATGGCGGTCAATACGCCCATGTATTTTAAGCGCGGGAGCGTGGGCCGCTTGCTGCCCGGCATGGAGTATAAGTTGGAACAAATCCCCGGCGTGGAAGACGGCGGCAAACTGTGGGTGAAAGGCGCCAATATTATGGCCGGGTATCTGCGTGATTCTCATCCCGGCGTGGTGGAGCCGCCGCAAGACGGTTGGTATGATACCGGCGACATTGTGCGGGTGGATGAAGACGGATTTGTGTTTATTTTGGGCCGCGCCAAACGCTTTGCCAAAATTGCGGGCGAGATGATTTCTTTAACGGCGGTGGAAACGGAACTAAATGCCCTGTGGCCGAACAAAATGCACGCGGTGGTTAATATCCCGGATGAGAAAAAAGGCGAACAACTGGTGCTGTTTACCACGGAGCCTGCGGTGGAACGCGGTGCGCTGTCGGCCGCTTTTAAGGCAAAGGGCGTCAGCGAGCTGGCCGTACCTAAAACCATTCGCGTGGTGGAAGAACTCCCTTTAATGGGTACCGGCAAAGTGGATTATGTAAAACTGAAAGAAATGGCCGCCGGCCCCCAAAACGCTTAAACGCTTCCCGCAAGCGGAAGATGGTTTTTAGGGTGAAAAAATGATATATTGCAAAATATCGTAAAGAACGCCAGGAGCTTATTATGTTAGTTATTATTATGGCAATAGTGGTTTTAATAATCATTAAAACACAATTTCTTTCCATATCCAAATTTCTGGAAAAAGTGGATTTCAGAAAGATAAAAATTGATGAACAAAAAAGATGCGTTTTTATTCAGGATTCTGTTTATTATTTTTCGGATATAGAGCGCGTTTCTGTGGTAGAAGACAGCGACCAACCTACTTTATATGAACGGTGTTTTTGCCGCGGTTATGCGGGCGCCTATTTTGCTACTATGATGTTCAAATTGAAAGACGGAACTAGGGTTTCCTATCATGCGGTTTCTAAAATGCAAATATATAAAATTCTTAAAAAATTACAGCCCTATGTTAAGGTGCCGTATAATTGGGAAAGTTATAAGGGGTCATTCTTTTCCTTTGGTTCCGTTTTGATTTTTGGGATAATTTTATTTTTAATTCTCTTCTTCTTTTCCGGCGCAATATCCTTGCGCTAAACGCCAACAAACCTTATAATAATATAAGCCTGGCGGATAGGTTTATGTTGTAATATTTACACAGGTGCGGGGCAATAAATGCCGGAGGTTAAAAATATAAAGCTCCTCATAAACTGCGTACCACAAAAACAGGCAAGACATATTTTAAGGAAAAAATACCATGTATCATAAACCGTTAATTTCAGTTCTAATTCCTGCTTATAATCGCCAAAATCAAGTAAATTGTCTTCATTTTATGCCCTCTAAATAGGTTTGCAACACCTCTTTTACGCGGTTTTGTAAAGAGGAGGGAGATTCCACCGTAATATGCGGCAGCCAATGCAAAATGGTGGGTAAAATTTCTTCCTCGCAGGCGGCTTGGCAGGAAAGGACAATGCGGCCGTCTTTGAACTCTTTTTCCACCTTTTGCAAGGGGAAATAAATTTTATCCTTAAAATACTGGGCGCACTTGGCGGATACTTCCAATAAAACGGACAGCGGGCGCTCTTTTTCAAACCAAATGTTCGTGCTTTCACGCAAAATTTTATCTACATTTTTGTTGTATGGAAAGTATTTATCAAGGGCCGCGGCAGAGGTTATTTTTTCTAAACGGAATTTTAGCAGTTTGTCGTCTTCCGTAAGGGCTAAAAGATACCAAAATCCCTCCATCCACATAATTTTTAACGGGCGCACCGGATAGCAAGCCTTTTTGCCGCCTTGATAATATACATTTACCCATTGGCGGGCGCGGATACATTCTTCCAAGGTGTGCGCGAGCGGAGAATCTTTGTAAGTGCCGCTGTGGGCCATTTTGATAAAAAACGGGTTGTCTTCCGGCACGGTAAGCAAGCGCTTTTTCAGGGCGGAAAAAGACTCCCCAAAATAGCTCCCTAGCGAGGCGGCCATATCACTCATTAATACCAGCAGGCACGCCTCCGCGCCGGAAAGTTTCATTTTCTCTAATGAAAACCCTTCCACAAACGCATATTCTCCGGGGGCCGGGTTCCAAAGCGGGAATTGCGCTTCTTGTATGTCGTTCATATCGCGCTGCAGGGTGCGCACGGTCACGCCCACTTCCAGCGCCAGGGCGGATAATTGAATGGGGCCTTTATCCAACGCGTTGAGTTCATATAAAAGGCGGGTTAATTTGTGTTGCATATCTTTTTGCATAAAAACCTCTTATTCAAAGTATAGCACATAAGGACGACAAGGCGGTGTCGTATCTGTGCGCTATACTGATAATCTGCCGGAACGGGCATGTTTAGGAGATTATACCCATGAAAAACGAAGTAATTTATATGGCTAAACCCACTTGGTATACAGAACAAGTATATCCCGGCCACGCAAAGTTTTACAAAAAAATTGTGGCCCAATTAAAGCAGTATCACGAGGTGCGCGCGTTGGAACTGCCCGATATTTGGGTGCGTGATTTTCTGCCGGTGCAGAACGCGCAAACCGGGGAGTTGTATCAGCCATTTTTTGACCCGCGCTATGCTAATTATACGCCTAAATTTACGGCGGCTATCCGCGCACAAGTAAGGGGGGCTTTTCCGCACGCTAAAGCGTGTGACGTGCGCATAGACGGTGGGAATATCGTGCTGACTCCCGATAAGAAATGTGCGATTTGTTTGGAAAAGCGAACGATTTTTCGTAAAGCCAATCTTGCCCAAAAAGTACACGCGGAAGAAGAATTAAAGCGCGCCTTGGGCGTGCAAGAGATTTTGTGGCTCCCCCAACAAAAAGGCGATAAAATCGGGCATATAGACGGCTATATTCAATTTTTGGGGGACGTTTTAATAGAGGGGGCGGCTTCTATTTGGTATGGAGATATTGACCCTTTGCTTGATAGCAAATCCGCCCACCGGATAGCCCGCTCCCATCCTTTTACTAGCGTTTCTTTATTATGTCCGGTGGCCGAAAATGATTGGCTAAGCGCCAAGGGCCTTTATGTGAATTTTTTGGAAACGTCGCGCGCGGTTTTTGTGCCGCAGTTTAACTTGAACCAAGATGACGAAAATGCTAGAGTAATACGAAATCACACCCGCAAACCGGTGGTAAGGGTGGATTGTGCGCAAATAGCCGAGTACGGCGGCGCGGTGCATTGTTTAACGAGGGAATATGATGAATGAAAAAATAATTCAACAGGAAGATTTATGTGAGCAGATTGATTTTGAATTGCCTGTGAAAGACAGGTTTTCAAAGTTGGCCGAATATTTATTTACACAATGCGCTTTATGGGTTTCCGGTCAATATTTTAACTTACAGGAAATAGAATTTTATTATTATGGCAAGTCCAATCAGGATGATTTTTGTATTCATACAGGGGAACAATACAAGGGGGAAGTAGCCGCCCCTTTTTGTTTCCACCAATGGGGAATGGATTTAATGGCCGGAAATAAAGAAACTAAAGTGGGCGTACTAATCAGAGGAATTAAAGCCATGCAGGGAACGGCCCTTGCTTATGGCACCAGCAAATTATTTGTCCATATTTTACCCCAACAAGAACAATATGTACAAAGCAAGCATGGAAAACAATTAAAAGAGATGGTAAATAATGGGGAGATAAAATTGATTGCCAAAAAGAAGGAACAGGGGAATATTTGTCTTTTACAAGGGCCGCGCATTTTAATGGGTCAAGGCGAAACAAAATTTGCCCCTTTACGCTATGCGGTTGATTTAGAAGGAAAAGGCAAGGAACTATTACTGTTAAGTTCTTTCTTGTTGGGAAGGTTTGATAAATTTGATAAAGATGCCCCAATGCCGAAAATATTAAAGAATTATGAAAAATGGTGGCGAGTGTATCAGTGTATGAAGCAAAATTCAAAATAAGTCATTTTTATCTGTTTGCATTTTAAGGCAGTTGATTTCCCAAGACCTAGCATTTTTCCTAGGTCTTTTTTATATCTTTTGTGCGACATAGCGCTGTCGCCAGGGGGTGCTATCCTATAAGTAATCTAACAAAAAGGAGTGCCATTTATGAACTATACACAAGAACAATATGAGACCTTATATTATCTAAATAAGTTGCTCCCCCGCTTGAAAACTATGAAAAAATTTGAGCGGGATTTGATACTGGCAGCCCAAAAAATAAAAGAAGACTTGGTGCCGGGGTTGAAAAAGCTGGATGCGTTCGGCAATTCCCCAAAAATCCGAAAAGTGCTTGCGGAAATAGAGCAAGTATTGGCTAAATATGGGGAAAATTATCCAAAAATTACCCCAACACCGGCCCAAAAAAATATGGACTATCTGGTGCATATCTTCCGGTTAAGTAAAGAGGAGTGCGCCGTTGTATATTTTTTGAGTGCTATGCAAAATAATGAACTCTTGCAGGAGTGTGTGCAAGAATTTGGTGCAGATTTGGAGGAGGAAGACAATACGCTCACCATGGTAGCAGGATTGCCGAAAGGATTGGGAAATTCTCTTTTGAATCAAGACGCCCCATTAATGCGGTTGGGCATTCTGTTTCGTACACGGTATCGGGGTAGTTTGCATTTGAGCAGTTGGGTGCAGGAGTTTATCTTCTCCTTACACAAAAACGATGCCGCACGCTATGAGGCCCTTATCGGTGTGCCGGTGCCAAGCAAAGATGAACTTACCGCCAAAGACTTTGCCTATGTGGAGGCGGCTAAATTGGCCACGCGGCTTATGAAGCAAGCCAAACATACCAAAGGGTTTAATATCCTTTTATACGGCACGCCCGGCACCGGGAAAAGCAGTTTTGCACAGGTGTTGGCCCAATCGGCCAAGCTGAACCTATATCCGGTGGGGGTTTGCAATAATGGGGAAGAAGAAAAAAACTACCGTTTGCAACAGTTGTACCGCAAACAATTTTTGCTTAAAACGGTTAAAAATACTTGTCTGCTTTTGGACGAGGGGGAAGATATATTTTCCAGTTTGGAAACGCGCACCAGTAAAGTAGAAATCAATAATCTGCTGGAAAATAACGAAGTACCTGTTATTTGGACTACCAATAAAATCCACCGGATGGACCCGGCCTATATCCGCCGCTTTACCTTAGCCGTGTGTTTTGATAAGCCGCCGGTAGAAATGCGCCAAAAGATTTGGAATAAGTATCTGTCCGCCAATAAAATTACTTATACTAAGGGTGACACGCTTGCGCTTGCCAAAAAGTACGAAGTCCAACCGTCTATGATTGCCGGCGCGGCGCAAGCGGCCCGGATGGCCAAAGGCGGCTTGCCTACCGTTCAAGAGCATTTATCTTTTATGATACAGGCGCTGAACGGGGGACGGAAAAATCCCGAAGAGGAAAAAACAAACATCCGCTTTTATCCGGCCTTAATTCATGCGGATATGGATTTGCAGGCGTTGACTACCCAATTAACCCGTTTGGGGCGGCTGAATTTTTCGCTTTGTTTATACGGGGCAAGCGGAACGGGCAAATCGGCCTATGCACGGTATTTGGCGGATAAACTGGGGTTGGAGGTGGTGCAGCGCAGAGCCTCTGACTTAATCAGCTGTTATGTGGGGGAAACGGAGCAAAACATAGCCAAAGCATTTGCGCAGGCCCGAGAGGATAAATCCCTGCTGATTTTTGACGAAGCGGACAGTTTCTTGCGGGACCGTTCCACCGCCGCGCGCTCGTGGGAAGTTTCCAGCGTGAACGAAATGCTTACTTGGATGGAAAGTCACCCCTATCCGTTTATTTGCACGACCAATTTAATGGAATCGTTGGACCCGGCCAGTTTGCGGCGGTTTAGTTTTAAGGTTAAGTACAACTTTTTGACGAGCCAACAAGTAAAAGAGGCGTTTGACTACTTTTTTGGAATCAAAATTGCGCTGGCCGAAACGGCGGGGCTGGATAAACTGACCCCCGGAGATTTTACACTCGTAAAAAATAAGGCGGAAATTTTGGGCACTAGCACGCAATTTAGCGCCGTTAAAGAAATGTTGGAAACAGAACAAAAACTTAAGCATAATGCTTATGGAAACGGCATTGGTTTTCGGGCAAATTAAAGGAGAAGACAGATGATAACTATGCAGGAGTTAACACAACATTTTAAGCCTATTTTAGCTAGAACCATAGATACGAAAGAACCTAATGAAAACGGTATTAAAATACCTTATAAAAATATAGCCAGAGTTTGTATTGAATTTGCTTCGGGAAAAATTACCGAACTGGCATAAAAATAGGAAAAAAGGAGAAAACAATGACGGAATATAACCCGGTTGAAATGTGGCGGAAAAGTCTTAGTCCGGCAGATTTGGACGTCCACCGAGGGGCGCTTTTTGACTCTTTACGCGCGGCGGGTAAGGTTTCGGAAAAGGAAGTCGCGGGGCTGTCTGGCGGGCCTGATTCATTAAGTAAAGGGGATTGGTTGCCCGGGCGGCAATCCGCGCGCCTGTTCTGGCGTGAAAATTGGGATAATGAGTCCTTTTGGAAGAAAATGAATGGTTATCACAATAGCCCGATTGATTTGGCTAACCAAATTTACGAGCGCACCGGGCGGGCCGGCATTGGCACGGTCACTTACACTTGTGCAGGCGTTGCGGCTATTACGGGCAACATTGTATGTATGGGCAAAATGCAGGACGGAAAGTATATAACTAATCCTGCGCAGGGCACGCCCCGCCAATTTGTGGACGCACTAACGCCCCAGGATATTTTGATGTTTTTGATTAAGTACGGCGCGTGGCTCAAAGACCCGCTTTTGATGTTTGGGGTATGGCACACCTATCCCGCCAGTGGTGCCGCGGATTACGGGCCTTGGATACTGTGCTTATTCCACCATTTAGGCATAGGGCGGCGGGAAGATTATTACGAATACGGCTTTAATGCAAAGCTGAATACGATTGACTACATCGGCCCGAGGTTTTAGGGTCTAGGATGGCTCCGGCCGCCACCCGCGCGGGGCGCTGAAAGGTTATTAATTTTGAAAAACCGCCTGCTCCAAAAGAAAGTAGAACCGTTGTAATCCCATTATCAAGTGAGGACGGAGCATTTTGCGACCCGGTACTTTATGGAACAAGGGCGCGGGAGCCGGGTGTTTTTATAAAAACGCAGAAACCCTCTAATTTTAGTAAAACTGTGGGGCCATGCTAAAGCCCTTTCAGTACAAAAAACCCGCCGTTAGGCGGGTATTAGTTG
>OIZT01001170.1_pt1 | contig 12680 bp, 15 predicted proteins | sample 1588611 | NCBI WGS metagenome assembly OIZT01 (sample SAMN03283278) | human gut metagenome | biome: human-associated habitat; material: feces | host: Homo sapiens | place: Peru | collected 2012
GGCGCAAGCCGCAGAAGAACGCGCGGCGCGTGAAGTGGAAAGTGGCGTGCGCCAAATTTCTACTCTAAACCGAATGAAAACGGAAATCTTTGACCTATCCAAGTTAGAAAATAAGGTTTCGGAAGAACAGCAAGCAGGGCTTGACGCACAGGCGGCTAAAATTAACGCTTTGCGCGGAGCGCAAGAACAAGCGCTTGAAGTGACCAAGGAAAAGACGGACGAATTAAAGCGGCAACAGGAAATTTTGGATAATATGGGCCTTTCTTCTTCGGAAGATTTGAAAGGCTGGGATAGGAACGCAAGCGAAAGCGAGAAAGGGCCTACACCGTTAGAAACATTTGCAGGCGGCGCGAGCCAAGTAGCTACGGCAGAAAATGCCGTTATGCAATACGAAGCGGAATCCGAACGCTTGGAAGAATTGCGCGCACTTAAACAGCAGTACATAGACCAAGAAATCACGGACGAAACACTCAAACAAGAAGCCTTGCGCAACCTTGAACAGCAATACAACACCCAACGCCTTGCCAATGACAAAAAATCAGCCCAAGCAAGACAGCAAGTCTATGGCTCTATGTGGTCGGCTCTTACGGGTTTGGCTTCGTCTGAAAATAAAAAGGTGGCGGCCGTTGGTAAGGTTGCAAGCATTGCTCAGGCCACTATGTCTATGTTCACAGGTGCGGCCAAAGCCTTAGAATTACCCTTCCCGTCAAACCTTGCGGCTGTAGCCACAGTATTAGCACAGGGGGCGGCGTTAGTTTCGCAAATTGAAGCTGTAAAACTTGCAAAAGGCGGTTTAGTGAAAGCGGTTACGGGTGGCGTGCCTGCTGTTATTGGCGAAGGTGGCTCTGATGAAGCTGTATTGCCATTAGACAACAGTCGCGCTATGCGCCGCATAGGTGGGGCTATTGCGGAAGAAAGCGGCCCTGCCGGGCTTGCTGGGGCCATTACGATAAATGTAAATGTTACGGCAAACGGAGGCCTGCCAGCCTTTCTAAACGAACTTACGGAAGCCACGCAAAACGGCGTTACGGAAGCGTTAAGATACGCAAACGTCGCAGTTAAAGCGGGTAACGAACAAAGCGGGTATAGCGTATGATTAAAAAACCTTACATATTTTTAAGTCAAAATTTTTCGCGCCGGGTAGTGGACGGAAACGGAAACGATATTTCCGGCCAGCTTAGCAACATTGATACGGTGGCCTTACCGCTTACGCTTACCTTCTTTCTCTCTGACAGGTGGGGTACGATTAAAAACCAAAACCTAGATACGCTTATTTTGCGCGATACGAATTTACAAAATATCAGCATTGAAGCCGCAGACAGCGCAGGTGACTATTCGGAATTTTTCAATGTGCAAGGCAATACGGACTCTACGGTTATGTTCACGGCCCCCGCGCCTGTAATTACTTCTTCTTTGCGCATTACCATTCCGGCAGAGGGAAACCCGCAACAGGTGCAAGTGGGGCAAATTGGATTTTTTAACCACATCACGGATCTGTTCGCCCTTACTGACGGAAACTTTAAGAGGGAAACAAACCAAGGGAGCTACCGCACGCTATCGGGCGATATTGTTTTTTATGGTGATTATCAAAAATGGGAAGCCAAAATCAAAATAGAAAACCTCCCGCAAGAGCAGTTTGACGCGCTGAACGCGGCTATTATGGCAGATAATGCCTTGACGGTTATTCCGTTTAAGGATTTTGATCCGACGGCTATCTATGAGTGCTATGTTTCGCCCGAATTTTCCTATGAGGTTGATAGAAAAACGGCCCTGTATTCGGCCACTTTGGAGGCAAAAGAACTATGACCGAAATCCCGGCAGAATTGGCTGCTGTTATTAAAAGCGGCGATTTGCGCCAGCTTAAAGTATTTTGCACGTTCTACCGAAACAAGTGGGATGCGCAGGCTGGTAAATTTGCGCCGGAAGCAACTGGGGTAGATATTAGCAGCATGATACAAAAGGCGGGTACGCTTTCTAAAACGTTGGATATTAGCGAAGTATCCCGCTTTGAGGCGAACAATATGGTGCTTACTTTGTCCGATGTAAAAGGCTTATTTAACGAAGGCACGCCAAACAGCATTTTCTCGGGTGATTATCAGATTTATGGTAGCTATGTAAATCTGTATGTTGGCATTTCGCAGACCATTAAGACCCAATTATTTACAGGGGTCATTAAAGAACTCCCTACCTATAAGCCCGATGACTACCAGCTTGATTTGCGTTTGGTAAGTCCGCTTGAACTGTTAAATGATATTGAAGCCAAGGACTTTTCAAACACCATCACGGGCGAAACCTTAACGCTAGACCACCCCGCTGCAGAAGGACAAAATCCTTTTTACCAGACATCGCAAAATGGCGTGGGCGGATTTAATGCCATTTACGCAAATGGTATAAAACTCTTTGAAGGCGTGGATTATGAAGTGACGCGCTTGGGCAAATTTACACAGCCCGCTTTGGTAGAAATTATTAACTCTGATTTGTTCGGCCAAACTTTTACAGCTGATTATTATGTTTGGCACACAAACCTTGCCACAGAAGAAATCATAAGCGGTCTTTTGCAAATGGCAGGATATGCGCAAGACAAACTCAATATACAGCCTGTGACTTGGAACAGCGCAGTTCGTAGTGAGGTTGCTTTTGAAGCATTGGCGGCATTAGATTATAAACCAAATGTAAGTGGTTATGTGTATAGCGGCGATGTGAATTTTTGGCAGAATGGACCCAAAGACATGACCTGTAAAAGAAGTTTAATTTTACCGCCTAATTTTGATTTCTCCACATCTGCTCAGCTTCCTTTTGCTGGAGGCTTTGGCGACAAGTTCGGTGTATGGGCGATTGGTGATATTAAAGAAGAATTGTTAAATACAAACCCATATAACGCCGAGCAACTTATAGATAATGGCGTTTCTCTTTTTGCGAATATAGGTTTGGGAAGATTAACTTGGTATGGATATATTAGGAAGGGTGGGCGAACAATACAATTTCTCAATACCGGCCTTTTACAAGGCGGCATTAGAATTAAAAAAATAGGCACTTCTTTAAGCGTGTTTTACAAAGCCGACGGAAGCATTGCTGCGACTGTAAACGTTCCTAATAATTTTATGAATGGTGCAGTGCAGGAAGCCATTAGATGTGCTAGTGGTTGGTTTTTTGACCCGAACAATTATCTAGATACACTTAATGCAGACGGGTCAATTATTCATAGGTTAAGTACACCAGGTATTTTGACAGAAGAAGCAAATTTAGGAGGAGCTTATCAGATAGCTGCTTTTAATGCCGTACTTTCTAATTCTGATGCGAATTACTCGTTAAATTATAGATTAAAGAACGGTAACGAATGGGGGGAATGGCAGGCGGCTAGTATTGGGAATGATGTAGCACAGATTTCCGAAGCCGCACAAGCCATTTTTGCTTTTCCGCGCCCCACCACGCCACCGACTACGGATGTTAGCAATATAAGCGTTGATTATTTGGCCAATAATTTGCGCCTGCAACTTGTAAATTTAGCAGGCCAAAGCGTTTTGCAAGCCATAGAGGACTTCGCGCTTATTTCCAGCTACGAGTTTGGCTTAGACCGTTTTGGTGACTTCTTCTTTAGGCCCCGCCTAATAAGTAATACACCGATAGCCGTTTTAGACGGGAAACAGCTTGTTAAAATCGGCAATGTTCAAAAGAAGATGTCAAATTTCTTTACGAAATTAGTGCTTACTTTTGGTAAAATCCCGTTGGAATTTTACGCCGACCAAGGCGATAGACCCAACTCAATAGACCGCTACGGGGTCTTAACCAAGGAAATAGACAAGCCACAAATCGTCAATTACGATAACCCCGAATTGGCAAAGGCGATAGGCCCTCAGCTCTTAGAGGTTTATTCTTCGCTGAAAAATCAAATATCGGCCACAGCTAAGCTGAATTTATCCTTCGACCTTGGCGATGTGGTAAATTTCCAGCGCGAGTTGTCTTTAACCGTAAATCCGGCATTCTCTGATTATACGAAGTACGAGAACTTAAATACATTTTACCGCGCCTGCAAGATTATAGGCCTAACTTATGATTTTTCAAAATGGCAGGTAAAATACACCCTGCAAGACGTCAGCAGCAAGAATACGAAGCCGTTACGGGATTTCTATCAGTATCAAACTGTATTCCCAACGCCGCTTGACTATAAGGAGTAAGAAATGAAAATTGATGATAAAGTAGACGCAGTATATATACCTGATAGCCCGAGCCGGATCAAGGCAACGGATTACAACCAAATCAAAAATGAAATTCAGGGCGCGATAGAACTGGCCGGTATGGAGCCAGAAAAAGATGTTATTCAGTTCCCTGCCGCGGTTAAAAAACTAACTGAACAAAGCGGAGCTGAAGAGATGGAAAAAATTGGGGTGGCCGGCGCGGTGCAGGTGGCGGCGGTTGAGCAAGCCGGCGCGGCGCAAAAGGACTCCGTCAATACGGCCGGGCAAACTCAGTTAAGCGCGATAAACAGTGCGGGTACCGCACAGACGGAAGCCGTCAATACGGCTGGTGCGGCGCAAAAAACGTCCGTGGAAGCGGCGGGAGAAGAACAGATTAACGCCATTAATACGCAGGGCGGAGCTGCCGTGCAGGAAGCGAAAGACTGGGCGGTCAAGACGGGCGGTCCGGTGGATGGGAGCGAGTATTCGGCCAAGAAGTACGCCCAGGACGCGGCGCTGGCCGCTGCCTCGGCCGTTGCGGCAGTAAATATACCAATTACCAGCCTGCCGTCCGAGTCAGGTAATATATCCCTGCAGTCTAACACTGTTTATAAACTAAGTATTAATGGGGCGACGACATTCGCCCCCCAAACGCCAGCGGACACAACCATACACAACCAAATTAAAGTGTTTTTAAGTGTATCCGGCACCCCGACCGTTGATTGGGGAACCAGCAATTATTTCAATAAAACCGCCATTGAAATTGAAGAAGGAAACTATGTTGTTTATTTTGATTATGACCCTAATTTATCCGCTTGGACGGTTGGTGCTATGACTGTGGGAGGTGCGGAATGAGACTTTTTTCACATGAACTTTTATTAAACGCCGGAGGCGGAGGAAAATTTGACCCCATAACTTTTAATGTGGGAGGGAGTACTACAGAATGGGTAGTCCCCAGTGGAATTAAACAAGTGCGGATAGAATGCGTGGCGAGCGCTAGGCCTCCCAATGAAAGTGGCCCAAGTGGGGCGGGTGGGAAAGTAACTTGTGTGTTAAAAACAACCCCCGGCCAAAGATTTTTTATTACGGTTGCAAATGGTGATTATAATTCCAGTTATATTTCTACGACCGCAAATGATATGTCCTCTCGTATCGTCGTAGCCGGAGGTGGTGGAGGAAATGCGAGTAGTAAAGCCCTTGTGCAAGGTGGTGCTGGGGGAGGATTAACTGGAGCGACAGGTGCCCATCAGAATGCCTCTTATTATGCTACTGGCGGTAGTCAAACCGGAGCAGGTGTTATTGTGGGCGGAGGGGATGGTGTAGCTGGTTCATTTGGATATGGTGGAAATATAAATGGACTTAACAAAGGTGGCGACGGATGGTACGGCGGGGCGTCTGAAGGGTACCGTATGCAAACTTTTAAGTTTTTCGTATTCGCTGCTGGGGGTGGTTCTTCCTATACTCACCCAACGCTTTGTTCCGAAGTCGTCCACGTGCAAGGTTTTAATGCAGATACCACTGGATGGGTTACTATTTCTATGGTTTAGGAGGATTTTATGAAATACGCAAAATTAGTTAATGGGACTTTGCAGTATGCTCCGAGAAATAAAGGTTCGGTAAGCAATTATAATCAAGATGCCACTGCTATGCTGGCGGACGGATATTTGCCGGTAGAAGAAACAGAATATCCAAAAGATGGCAATAACTATTCTGCAAACTATGCCGAAGCGGAAGGGAAAATTGTTCAAAGCTGGACGCTTGTGCCCACTCCTGAACCAGTACCGCCTACTATTGAACAGCAAGTAGCCACACTAGAAGCCGTAACCGGGCTTACCCGTGCGGTGCGGGAACTGATGCTGGCGGAAAACTCTGGTGTAAGTGATTATGTGCGGGCCAAAGCACAGGAAATTGAAGCGTTGGCTAATCCGTTGCGCGGGGTGTCGGCTGAGTCTGCGCAGACCGAAATCCAAAAAGAGGAGGGCCAATAATGGAATTAGACTTTAATGTGCTTTGGAAAGTGGCCGCTGTGGTATTTGCCGCCGGCGGGTTATGGAACGAACTGCGCGCTATCCGCAAAGACCTGTCCCGCTTGGAATCCAAGCAGGATAAATATAACCATCTGCAAGAACGTGTGGCCAAGTTGGAAGATAGTTGCGCCAACGCGCATAAGCGCATTAGTGAAATGCACTACCGCCGGAGGGACGATTAATGGATAACGTAAAAGCCGCGGCCTATATCCGCCGCTATGAGGGGTTTTCCCGTTTGCCTTACAAGTGCCCCACAGGCCATTTAACCATTGGCTACGGGCATAATTTGGAAAACGGTATCAGCGCAAAAGTCGCCTTGTTTATCCTGCAAGAGGATTTAACCCGGGCGGAACAAGCCGTCAAAGACGCGTTCCCTTGGTGGTGGAAACTGGACGACGCGCGGCAATTTGTATTGGTGGATATGGCATTTAATATGGGCCTTGCGGGCTTAAAAGGCTTCAAAAAAATGCTTGCCGCCGCCGAACAGGGCGACTACCAAACCGCCGCCAAAGAGATGTTGGCCAGCAAATGGGCGGCGCAAGTAGGCCACCGAGCGGTAGAAAACGCCCGCATGATGGAAACGGGCAAATGGATTTAATATCGGCAAAGCAGCCGGAATTAAAAAGGAGTGAAAAATGGAACTAGGAATGATTATCTGCCTGGCCGCTGTTGCGTGCGTGGGCTTAATTGAGTGGACGAAAAACTTGGTAGAAAAGTTTTTCAAGGTGCCGGGATATGTTTGGTCCTTGGCGGTATTTGCCGGGGCTATGCTCTGCGGGTTCATTGCCGTTTATGGCGCGGGCATTACGGCCAAAACGCCGCTTATGGCGGTTTTTATCGGGCTGGTGGTATTGGCCTTGGCACAAATCGGCTATGACGGCATTAAACGTGCGATTATGAGCCGCGCGGAAAAAGCCCTGACCAATGAAAAAACTAACTAGACTGTTAGCCCTGCTACTACTGGCAGGGCTACTATTTTCCAACTGGTACAAGGTGCGGCAACTGGATAAACTGACTGCCAAGACGGCTACGTTGCCCGAAAGCACAGCGGCCCAAGTGGTTGTAAAAGCCAATAAACTTACGTCCAAGGTGCGCCAGCCGGACGGTTCTGTTAAGGCCACCGTAAAATATCTGCCGCCGGAGGGCGCGGTAGAAGTCGTCCGGCCCACACAGGGGGCCGAAACAATACGCGTAAAACGCGCCGGTTTCACTTTTCGTCCTGCGGTGCAGGGGTTATTGGGTAGTGATATAAAAGCCGGACTGGGCGCACGTTTGGCCTATTTTGACCGCTATGGCGCCGGGGTAGGCTTGGACCAAAATGCCGCACCCTATGTGTTTGCGGACCGCCGCCTAGACGACTTAACTGGCCTTTTGCACAACACAACCGCCGGCGTATTTGTAGGTTCCGGCCGCGTTGGGGTGCTAATAGGGGTTTATTTATGAAATGCAAACACGCGGAATACGACCACTATTTTTGGGAATACATGTGCCTGAAAACAGGGGAACCCTGCCGGTTGGCATGTGAAAAATGCAAAAAAGAGGATAACTCATGAAAACAAAAGCAGAACTACTAAAAGAAATTGCCGAACTAAAAGAAGCGCAAGCCAACTGCCATGGAACCAAGTGTGAGATTTACAGCCGCGTTGTGGGGTATTTGCGCCCGGTGCAGAATTGGAATAAGGGTAAAAAGGTGGAATTTGCCATGCGTAAGACTTTTAATGTCTCGCGATGTAGTTGCGGCGATTAAAGAACCGAACCACCCGGACAAAAGGCCCTGTTTTTCGGGGCCTTTTGTTATGAGAAAAATAGGGATTATAGTAGTGTTTTTAGTAGCGTTTTTTATTATCAAATTTGCTTAAATTTGCTAAATTTGACTAAATTATTATAAACTTTGCCCGACGGAAAAGACAACAAAAACCCCGACATCGTCGGGGTAATTGGTTGTATAGCAAAACGGAGAGGGAGGGATTTGAACCCTCGAAACCTTGCGGTTTACAGGTTTTCGAGACCTGCTGTTTCAACCACTCACACACCTCTCCAAAAGGGTTTCTTTCTTCCATTATACCAAAAAAGCACGTTCCTCACACGGTAAACCGTAATGCAACCCATTTTAGTTGTTCTTTATTCCCTTTAGTTTGCGGGAGCCATTCTTTGCAAGGGGGTTCATACCGTTTGATTTTTAGTTATCCTTTGTTGCCACTTTGCGGGGCGGGTGGAACAACCGCCGGACTCGCCCTTACGCCGGAAAAGTGGAAATGTTAGCGCTTTGGCGGGCGGGTTGAACGGCTCTTTTTGCCGCTCAAAAAATCCACCGCCGCGCGCTCTGCCCAACGGAATTGTTCGTGGGTGCCGCGCGGGGAAAAATACCGTTTGGCGGTGCGGTTGGCTTTATCGGCCAGCGCGCAGCTCATCTGCCAAGGGATAACCGTATCTTGGCGGGAATACGCCACCAGCAAAGGGGCGTGAATACGGCGGATTTTACTTAGATTATCAAATTTTTTATTAAAGAATACCGGCTTAAACAGGGCAGATAAAATGCGTTGCAACGTGCGCCCGCGCCGCCAAGAGCGCAAAATAATAAAGGCCGCCATATCGGGCGTGTGGGTAAACGGACTTTGCAAAATGACCGCTTTTAAGGGGAGGATATTAAAATCCACCGCGGTTTGCACGGCTGGGCCGTTTCCCAAAGAATAACCCCATATTACAATTTTCTGTGGGGTAATTTCTTTCTCTTTTAATAGGTATCCCAAGGCGGCGGCGCCGTCTTGATACATATTTTGTTCGGTCAGACGCCCTTGGCTGAGGCCGTAGCCGCGGTAATCAAAAATCAAAATGCCGTAGCCGTATTTGGCGTATGTTTTGGCAAAATCTTCAAAATAAGTCACATTTCCGGCTTTCCCGTGGAAGAATAGCAGGGTTTCTTTCCCATTCTGGGCGGGCAGATAGAGCGCGTGCAATTTTTTGCCGCCGCGGGTGGGGATGAACACTTTTTCCCACGGCAGGGTCAGCGGCCATTCTTTTTTCATCGGGCGGAAAATAACGCGGTTGGCAAACAGGTTTAGCGCCAGTGCGGCAAGCAAAACAACTATAAAAGTAAAAATAATTCCCATACAAAAAACCTTCTTTTTTTTATATTATACCAGTTTTGTAAGACGGTAAAATTGGTATAATCAGGTATATGATACCTAAAACACTTTTAGATTCTTTACTGACACAAGGCTATTTAACCCAGCCTACTTATGTGGATTTGCTGAACCGTATGCGCCCGCAAAATACGCGCCGTTGGCTTTCCGTGCGCTTACTTGCGGCGGGCGTGGCCTTTATATTGGCGGGGTTTGTCTGCTTTATTGCGGCTAACTGGCAGGAAATGGGGTTGATTTTAAGGCTCTCCCTGCCGCTTATCGGGCTCGTGCTGTGCGGGGCTGGGGCGTATTATAAAAAGTTGGATACTTGGCCGGGGCAAGGTTTTGCCTTTGGTGCGGCAGTGATGATAGGGGCCTTTTTGGCGGTTTTTGGGCAGATTTATCAAACGGGCGCTTTTTTGTATGAGCTTTTTGGCCTGTGGGCGCTTTTGCTTTTGCCCTTGTGTTGGCTGACCCGTAATAAATGGATGTATTTGTTTGCGCTGTATGTGGCTACGGTTTATTGGGGCTCGTTCCAAGGGGGAATTTTAGCGGACGGCTTTTGCTGGGCGGCCTTGGGCGTGTATTTTGCGGCGTGGGCTTTGGTAGAATTTTTGCCCGCCTGTAAAAACTGGGGCGAGGGTTTGAAACGCTTTATTTGGATGCCGTTGAGCGTCTATGCCACCGTATGGGGCGGTTTCTCGGCGGAAAAGGTGTTCAATTTCCCCAATGCGGGGTATTATTTAGTCGCACTTGTGTTGGCAGGCTTTTTTCTGTGTTATGCTCGGTACAAAAAAGACGTGGCTCTCTTTGCTTGGAACGCGCTCGCATTGACGGGGCTTATCTGTGCGTATCTGTATCAATGGTTGGGATTTTGCACCTTGGGTTTGCTTATTTATTGTTTGCTTTTTGTCGGGAGCGGAATCGTCAGTTACCGCTTATGGTTTAGCGTGCGGGAGGAAATAAAATGAACACGAGTGAAATTTTAAGCGGAGTGCCTTCTGAAAAGCGCGCGCAGGCCGAAACCTTTTTAAAACACCGCGAAGCCGTGTCCGTTCCTTTTTTGGTGCGGGCTATGCTGTTTATCGGCTCGCTGATTTCGGCGAGTCTTTTGGTGGGGATAGCCGACCGTTTATTAGCCGGCATTATCCCGGTTTTAGGGCGCGGGGTACTGTTTTTTGGCGCGGGCGTTCTGCTTGCAAAAACATCCGCCGGTTTGCCGCCCTTGCGCGGGGCGTGGCGCCGCCAGTTAGGGGGACTCATTGGCCTGGCCGGGCAAATTATACTGGCCTTCCGGCTGAAGGATATCCCCGGTGTGTCCGTTTGGATGGGCGTACTGGCGGTGGCGGCTATTTCTTATCCGCTCTTTAGAAATCCCTTTAACCGCTTTTTGTGGTGTGCGGCGGCGGCCAGCAGTTTGTATGCCCAGGTGGATTGGGAGTGGAACTGGAACCAGTTTGCAGTGGCTCTTTCCGCCTTTTGCGCGTTTGGTGCGGCGCTTTGGCTGTTTGTGAAGCGCAAATTTAATTTTTATCCGCTGGCCTATGCGCTTATTTGGTGGTGCGCAATTTGTGCGGGTGAAACCGTTTTTAACAAAATGTGTTGGTATGGGCTCAATCCTGCGAACGCCGCCTTGGCCGCCTGTGTGGCGGTCTATGCTGTATTTTCCCATAAGGGCAACTGGACCCGCGGACAAATAGCGTTGGTGGCCGGAGCGGTGGTGTTGTCCGCACTTTTAAATTGGCCGACGGTTTTGGCTCTTATACTAATGTACACCGGGTTTACCTTGCGCGACCGTGTGTTGGAAAGCCTCGGTACGGCGGGAGTAGTGTTCGGGCTATTTTTATTTTACTTTACCTTAAACGCGGCCCTGTCCGCAAAGGCGGCGTTGCTTGTGGCTTCGGGCCTTATTTTACTGGCCCTGCGGAGCGTATATGCGAAATAAACTGCTGTTATTTTATACTCTTTTGCTGGGGCTTTGCTTCGGCGGTTATGCTGCTTATACACAGCACGCGCTGAAAAATGCGCAGACCTTCTATTTGCAAATGGCGCCGCTGGACCCGCTGGCCTTGCTAAGCGGGGAATATATGCAGATTAACTATGCCTTTGAGCAAGATGTGTTTGGTATAAACGCGCCTGTCAAACAGGTTACGCTGTATGTGGATGAGCGGGGCGTGGCGGGCCGGGCCAAAACGGATAAGCCGCTAGTTATCCCGGTTCATCAAGTGACGGCTCGTTTGCCGCACCAATTCTATTTTCAAGAAGGAACCGCAAAAAAGTATGATACTGCCGCCTATGCGCAATTAAAACGATTGCAGGACGGACGTTTTTTAATTAGCGCATTAGCGGACAAAGATTTAAAATTATTGTGAGGGGGAAAAATGAGCGAAAACTGTAATCACGATTGCGCCCACTGCGCGCAAAAATGCGACGATAAAAAGCCGGAAAGTTTTTTAGTGGCTCCGCATCCGCAAAGCCGTATTAAGCGCGTAATCGGCGTGATGAGCGGCAAAGGCGGGGTGGGTAAATCCTTTGTCACGGCTTTACTGGCTAGCGAAATGACCCGCCGCGGGCACCAAACCGGCGTGTTGGATGCGGATATTACGGGGCCGTCTATCCCCAAAATGTTCGGCATTAAAACGCGGGCGGAGGGGAACGAAAACGGCATTTATCCGGTGGCTTCCGATAGCGGCATAGACGTAATGTCCTTAAACTTACTGTTGGAAAAAGAAACGGACCCGGTCATTTGGCGCGGCTCTTTAATTACGGGCACGGTACTGCAATTTTGGAAAGATGTAATTTGGAAAGATGAAGATTATTTATTTGTGGATATGCCCCCCGGCACCGGGGATGTGACCTTGACCGTGTTTCAAAGCCTGCCGTTAAGCGGTATTGTGGTGGTGGGTACGCCGCAGGGGCTAGTCAATATGATAGTTTCCAAAGCCGTCAAAATGGCGCGCATGATGAACGTGCCGCTACTGGGGTATGTGGAAAATATGAGCTATTTGAAATGCCCGGAGTGCGGGCACGATACCGCGCTGTTCGGGCCGTCGCGCGCGGATGCGGTGGCGGCGGAGTTTGGCTTCCCTTGTGCGGTGCGTTTGCCGTTGGACCCGGTACGCGCCGCGGCGTGTGATGAGGGCCGCGTGGAGTGCATACGCGAAGAGGCGTTAGAGCCGCTACTGAGGCGCCTGGAAGCCTTGCCGGAAAAAACGAAATAAAAAAAGCTGCATTAAATGCTAGAATAAGCAGAGAGGATTTATATGTCTTTGGATTTAAGCAAACTGGCCGGAACGATTGGAGATTCCCCAACCTTAAAAATTAATGCGCGCGCCCGTGCCTTAAAAGCGGCGGGC
>OIZT01001174.1_pt1 | contig 12666 bp, 13 predicted proteins | sample 1588611 | NCBI WGS metagenome assembly OIZT01 (sample SAMN03283278) | human gut metagenome | biome: human-associated habitat; material: feces | host: Homo sapiens | place: Peru | collected 2012
CATTAGAGAAAGAATTCTTTGATGATGAACCATCTGAAGTATTAGAAGAAAAGTTCTTAACTGATGATAAAACTGAAGAAGTTGTTGATGCAATGGCTGAACCAGAAAAAGAAAATGATGAAGAAGAAAATGCTTAATGCGTTTTCTTTTTTTTGCATAAATAAATGATTTGTTTGATAAATATTTTGAAATGTTTCCTTCTATTGATGAAGTAGTTTTTATTAAGTTTAGTTACATTATTAGATGAAAAATATAAATAAAAATGGAATGCTTTGTCATTCCATTTATTCTTCAAAGTAAGAGTTTATATATTCTAGATTATCTCTTATATTTTTGGAGTTTGTTTCTTTTCTTTTGAATAGAGCTATCATTTTATAGTTTTTATTAAAAAATAAGTCCATAAATATTGAATCTTTTGGTTTGTTTTTATAATATTTTGATTTGAATTCATTATCTTTATAAATTAGTAAATAGTTGTAGTTTGTTTTTAGAAAGTTTTTCCCAATGATATTAAAGTCTTCTTCATAGTTTAGTGTCCAGTCTTCGTTTTTAAGTTCATCTTTTATTTTTTCAGCCTTCTTTTTAGTAATCCTTGTAAGTATTAATTTATTGTCAATGATTTTATAGCTGTAATCAGGGCCAAAATCAGGTGTTTTGTTATTATCAATAAAAAACATTTCTATGTCTGTGTATGTTAGTTTTTCATTTATAGCATTTTCTAGTAATTTTAATTCTTTATTATTTAAAGGTGATATATCAAATATTATTTCATTGTCTACTTTGTATTTAATTATATTAACACATATTGTTATTACTTTTTGAGTTCTTGAGTTTTCAATATCTAAATATGCTTTCATATGTTACCTCTTAGGTTTATTATAAGTTAATAAAGATAAAAATACAATTATGTGTTATTATAATTGTAGTGATGTGTTATGAAAATAAGAAGTTTATTTCAAAAGACTATTTGTTCTTTATGTACTATTATTAATATATGTAGTGATAAAGAGATAAAGAGGGAAGCTAAAAAGTATTTAGGTTATTTAGTAGGACAGTATTTAATTATAAAAATGTATATAAATATAGCTGTGCTGATTTAAGTGATTTTATGTATGAGTGTATAGATTATCAAAAAGAAGATTTAATGTGGATAGCAGAAGATATGTTTTATGGATTTGATGAGTTAATGGATACAATATTAGAAGAGAGAAAAAATCAACATAAATAGTATAATTTCATTTAGTTATAATTGAAGTATAAATGTATCTATGGTAAAATATGTTTAATATGGAGGCAGTAACAATGGTCTTTAAATGTAAGATGTGTGGTGGAGATATAGAAGTAGTTGAAGGTAGTAATATAGGTAAATGTTTATATTGTAAAAGTACTATGACTCTACCAAGTGTTGATAATGAAAAACTTTTAAATTTATATAATAGGGCTAATAATTTAAGACTATCAAATGAATTTGATAAAGCATATGGTGTATATGAAACTATACTTGAAATAGATGAAAATCAGTTAGAAGCTCATTGGGGACTAATACTTTGTAGATATGGTGTTGAATATGTAGATGATCCAAAAACTAAAAAGAAAATGATTACTTGTCATAGAACAAAGTATGAATCTGTTTTAACTGATCCTGATTATAAAATAATAATTAGCAAAGCCTATGGAGATGCTTTAAAAATATATAAAGAAGAAGCAAAAACTATTAGTAATATTCAAAAGAAAGCACTTGAAATTTCTAATAATGAAGAAAATTATGATATCTTTATTTGTTATAAAGAAGGAGATAAAAATGGAGATAGAACTCCCGATAGTGTTATTGCTCAAGATATATATAATAAGTTAACTGATTTAAATTATAAAGTTTTCTTTGCTAGAATTACTCTTGCTGATAAACTTGGTGAAGAATATGAACCATATATCTTTTCAGCACTTAATAGTTCAAAAGTTATGTTAGTAGTAGGCACTAATGCTGAAAATTTAAATTCAGTATGGGTTAAAAATGAATGGAGTAGATACTTAGACTTAATAAAAAATAAAAAGAAAAAAGTATTGATTCCAGTTTATAGTAAGATGGATGCTTATGAATTACCAGAAGAGTTTTCAATGTTACAAGCACTATGCATAGATAAAGTTGGTTCTATGCAAGATTTAATTACAGCAGTAGGAAAAATCATTAATAAGAAATCTACTGATATAGATAGTGATATGTATCAGAAATTCAAACAAATGATGCTTGAAGAAGAAAGAGAAAAACAAGAAGAATTATCTAAAAGATATGATGTTTTAGAAAAAAGAGATAAATGTTCAACTCCATATATAGTTATTACATTTGTATTATCGGCTTTGATGGCAGGATGCATGCTTCTTTTAAATGGTGGATATTGTTATTATAATTATCTTGGGGAAAATTATAGTTTAATTAGTGAAGGTAAAATTTTTTTTTCATATCAATTATTAGTTAGTATAATTACTGCGATTGCATTTTTTCTAGGATTTGCTAGTAGAAAATCAAATAAAATATCTAAATATATGTATATAGTTAATGTGTTTTTAGAATTATTATTTATTTTAAAACTTCATAACTTTGGTAATACAGCTACATTTGTTACATATATTATAATCTTACTTAATATTGCACTATTATTTATGAAGCCTTCTTGGGGAATTAAAGAAGTACCACTTGTTGTTACTAAAGAAGAAAAAGAAGAAATATTAAAAAACAATAAAGAGTTTACTGAAAACTATATACCAAAAGATAAAAAAATATTAAATATATTCTTCTACATATTACCAATTATAATAGGAATTATTAGTGTTATTATAAATACTTCACCACTTCCCAATCAATCAAATGATAGAGATACATCAATAGATCAAATTAAAGTAATTGTTGATCATATTAATATAAGAGGTAATGATGATGTTTATAGTTATGAAAAAGGAATTGTTAGAAAAGATGAAATATATGATGTTCTTGATAGTAGAAAGGATTCAAATGGATTATGTGAAATCTGGTATAATATAGAAACAAGATTTGAAGTTAATGGCTGGATATGTGGTAAATTTGATAATAAAGATTATGTTGAAGTATTAGAGAAAGAATAATATAGAAAAGGAAAGGTGAATATTATGGCTTTATTTGAAATAATAAAGAAAGAGAAAGATGATGAAAATATTGTGTGGAAGTATCCTAAAACTGATTTTAATACAAGTAGTCAACTAATTGTACATGAATCACAGGAAGCTATACTTTATAAGGATGGAAAGGCATTAGATTTATTTGGTTCAGGAAGATATACACTTGAAACAAATAACATACCACTACTTAAAAATTTAATTAATTTACCTACAGGTGGTAAAAGTCCATTTCATTGTGAAGTATACTTTATAGATAAGTCTATTAAATCATCAAGATGGGGTACTAGTAGTAAAATTGAATTTTTAGAACCAACATATAAGTTTCCTATACAAATAGGTGCTTGTGGAGAAATGAGATTTAAAGTAGTTGATTCAAGAAAACTATTATTAAAATTAGTTGGTATTAAAGATAATTTTGACGGGGAAAATATTGATGAATTCTTTAGTTCATTTATACTTGTTAAAGTTAAATCTTATATTGCTAAAATTATTAATAAAAATGAAATAAGTATATTTGAAATTGATAGTCATTTAAATGAGTTTAGTGAAGAACTTAAAAATTTACTTGCTAGCGACTTTGAAGAGTTTGGTATTGAACTTGAAAAATTCTTTGTAACTACTGTTATGAAACCTGAAGATGATAAACAATATCTTGAATTTAAAGAATTATATTTTAAACAGAGTGTCGCAGTAGCAGAAGCTCAATTAAGACAAAAAGTAACATTAATTGATGAAGAAACTAAGGCTAAAAGTACAATTATTGACAGTGAAGCAAAAGCACATAAAAGAGAAACTGAAGGATATAGTTATCAAGATGAAAGACAATATAACGTTCTTGATAAAATGGCTTCTAATAATGCGGTTGGTCAATTTACTAATATGGGAGTAGGACTTGGTGTTATGAGCAGTGTTTCATCAAAAGTAAGTGATACAGTTAATAAAAATGTAGTTGGTGCTTTTACTAAAAATGATAATTCTACAATATGTAGTAATTGTGGATATGAAAATGCTAATGGTACTAAATTTTGTATTAAATGTGGTAATAATATGAGTGGTAGTGTGTGTAGTAGTTGTGGAAAAAAATTACCTAATGATGCAGCATTTTGTCCTTATTGTGGTAAGAAAGTTGGCGAATAATATGAAGAAAAAAATAATTTTTATAGCAATTTCATTTATAATAACACTTGCTTTAATATTTTCACTTACTAATGAAAAATATTATGGAGATATTAAAATTAAATTTAGCAATAATGATTATGTTCTTGAATACGCTAAAAAGAATGGAATTGATTATGAAAAGATAGCTGATAGTGAAAAAGATAAATATACAAAAAATATAGAAAACTTTTCATATAATAAAGTTAATGATACTTTAGAAATAACTGAATACAAAGGGATAAGTGAAACATTAGTTATTCCATATGAATATGATGGTGTTAAAGTTACATCAATAAGTGATACATTTAAAAATGATAATGTTAAAAAAATATATATTTCAGACAACATAACATATTTACCAGTAGAGAATTTTAAGAATATTACTATTAATTGCTATAGAGGTAAATATTGTGAAGAACTTAAAAATAATAATGAACTAAATGTTAATATATTAAATGATTCAGATGTTGTTGATTTTAATTATATAGAATTTCCATTTGAATATAATGTTAAAGACGGAAATATTGAATTAACTCATTATAAGGGTAGTGGTGGTGTTTTAATTATACCTCAAACTGTTAATGGTATGAAAGTAACAGCAGTTAGTTTTGATGGTGGTCATAATAAGGAAGTTTATCTACCTGATACAATAAATAAAATATCTAATAATTTTATTACTCCATTGAATTATAACAATTATATAAACTGTGTAATTTCTGCGATAGTAGCATTTGCTTTAACAACTATTGTAATTCTTATTGTTAAAGATAGAACTCCTGAAGAAATAGCAGTAAGCACTCCTATATATATTGGTACATTTATGTATTTGGGAATTATGTTTTATATAATTTATACTAGTAATCATGAATATTCATCAGGAAATGGTATTCCAATAATTTCAATTGAATCTGGTTTAATATATTTTATAGCGGTAGTAACAATAATGTTCACTAATAAAAGAAATAAAAAATTAGATACTAATACAAAAAATAAAACTAAATTTATTGATGAAATGATATTCAAAATTAATAATATATCAAAATTAAATAGTGAATATAAAAACAAATTAATTGATAAACTTAAATATTCTGATCCAGTTAGTAATGAGATGGTAAAAGGTATTGAAGATAATATTAATATGTTAATAAGTAGGCTTAATGATAAAAGCAGTAATGAAGAAATTGATAATATTACTAAACTTATTGAAAATAGAAATGATATTATAAAAAGAAATAAATAGTGTGCTTAAATGCACATTTTTCTTTATAAAGATTACAATGTTTGTTATAATATTTGTACAGGAAGGATAGATTTATATGTTTGAAAACTTAAGTGAAAGATTACAAAAAGTAGTAAGTAATATTAAATCAAAAGGTGTAATAAATGAAGATAATATTAGTGATATTACTCGTGAGATTAGACTTTGTTTATTAGAAGCTGATGTTAATGTTAAAATAGTACGTGAATTTATAGATAGTGTTAAAGAGAAAGCTCTTGGTGAAGAAGTTAGAAAGAGTATTAAACCAGGGGACATGTTTGTTAAAATCTTAAAAGATGAGCTTGTTAATTTACTTGGAGGGGATAGTGCTCCTTTAGAGGTAAATAAGAATCCAACTATAGTTATGGTTGTTGGTCTTCAAGGTGGTGGTAAAACTACTACTATAGGTAAGATAGGAAATATGGTACGTAAGAAACATCATAAGAAACCTATGTTTATAGCATGTGATGTATATAGACCTGCAGCAATAGACCAACTTAAAGATATTGGTAAACAACTTAATATTGAAGTTTATGAAGAAGGAAAAGGAAATCCTGTTGAAATATCTAAACGTGGTATAGAGTATGCTAAAAGTAAAGGGTATGACTATATATTAATAGATACGGCTGGACGTCTTCAAATAGATGAAGCTCTAATGGATGAACTTGTTAATATTGAAAGTGAAGTTAAACCAAATGAAGAATTACTTGTAATAGATGCTATGATGGGACAAGATGCTATTAATGTAATCACTGGATTTAATGAAAAACTTAAACTTACTGGTTGTGTTCTTACTAAGATGGATGGAGATACTAAGGGTGGTGTTGCTTTATCACTTAGACATCTTACAAATATACCAATTAAATTAATTGGAGACTCTGAAAAGTTAGATGGTATTAGTGAATTTTATCCTGAACGTATAGCTGATAGAATTCTTGGTATGGGAGATTTACTTTCAATAATAGAGAAGACTGAGGCTGAACTTGATCAAGATGAAATGATGAGTACAGCTAAAAAGATGCAAAGAGGTAAATTTGATCTTGAAGATTTCTTAAAAACAACTAAACAAATTAAGAAGTTAGGTCCACTTGAAAACTTATTAAAGTTACTTCCAGGAGCATCTAAAATGGGACTTAATAAAGTAAATATAGATCCTAAAATAATGGCTAGAACTGAAGCTATAGTTCTTTCAATGACACCGGAAGAAAGACGTAATCCTGATATAATAAAAGCACAAAGAAAAGTTAGAATTGCTAAAGGTTGTGGTCAAAAAGTAGAAGATGTTAATCGTTTACTTAATCAGTTTGATCAAATGAAACAAATGATGAAACAAATGAAAAATATGAAATTTTAGATTATTGATATTCAATAATCTTTTTTTTATGGTAGAATGGATTTAAGGTAGTGATAGTATGGATGAGAAGGCGCAAAAAGAAGCTCTAAAAGAATTAAATAAATCTTTAGAGGAAGACATAAAAAAAAGAAACAAAAAAGTACTTTTTATTTTAATAATATATTTATTTCTTGCGATAACTTTTCAAACCATTATAGGTGTTTTACCAGGAGAGAATCCTGATTTATTTGGATTTAGATTATTTCATATAAAAAGTATAGAATTAAAAGAAAGATATAATATTTTTATAGATGATTCTATAAAAGTTGGACATATAATTAGTAAAGATTTTAGTTTTCCTTTAGTACCTTTCTTGATTAACATTGTTGATGGTAGTTCAGATGCTGTTGGTAGTGAAGAAGTAATAAAATTAAAAACAAATAATAATAGTAAATTAAAAGTTATAGTTTATAAATGTTATAGTAATTATGCTGGTGTACCTGTTAATGAGGAATGTGATCGTAATACTGTTACATATGAAGAAGTAGATGTAAAAAACAAAATTAAGATTGTTAAAGAGTTATATCCTGAAGATGAAGTTTTATATGATGGAAAACTTATAAGTGACATAGGTGAGTATATAAATGAAAAAGGAAAATATACAATAACTATATATAATAAAAAATGGTTTACTAGAACTACTGTATGGTTTTATTTAGAGGTAAGTGATGACGAAGAAATTCAATAAAAAAATTTTAATAATTATAATTGTAATTTTTGTTTTAGGAATAGTAATTAATAGAATTAAAAATGGTGTTATAGTTATAGATTCAAGTTTAAGAGAGAAACAAGATTTATATTTTAAAGTAACTCTTAATGATGAAACTATTCATGGACAAACTAATATAAATAGAATATATAATTTAATTCCAGGCATTCTTAAAGTTAGTAAAGATGGATTTAGTTTTTCAACGTATGATAAAAATAATAAATATACTAATGATAGATATGTACTTATAGATACAGAAAATACTAATAGTTTAATATTAAATCTTGAAGTGTATAAGTGTTATAAAAATAAATTTATTAGTGATACTTGTAATCGTGAAACTAAATACTTTAAAAAGAAAAATATAGTTATTGATGAAGTAGAAGTGAGAAGAATAGGTATTACATCTGATAAGGTTAATGAATTAGTATATAAAGGTAAATTTGGAGTGGATATTTATCCTTATGTAAAAGAAACTGATTACTATAGTGTAGTATTTAAATATAAAGATGGCAAAAAATCATATAAAATGTATTATGATTTTTTCACAAATATTTTGCAACCCGAAGTTCTATAATTTACTTATAAAAATTATTATGATATACTATTTATGAAGATAAGGTGTTGAAGTTATGAAAGAAAAAATATTATTGTTAGTAGTTGCACTTATATTTGTATTTATATGTGTTAAGTCATATGTGATTGATGAATATAAGGTAGGTGGTAAGAGAAGTTTTTATATTTTGTCTAATCCAGATAATAAAGATTTTATGGATGAACTTACTAGTTATGCTAAAAAAGAACATATAAATGTTAGTGTTGATTATGCTGATGATTTGGAAGCATTAGATATGTTAGAAGAAGATAACAATCAATATGATGCTGTATGGATGAGTAATTCTGTTTGGCTATATATGTTAAATAATGTTAAAGTTACTAATTCAAAGTCTATTAGTATTAATCCTGTAGTTATGGGAGTTAAAAGTAAGAAGGCAAAGGAACTTGGCTTTGTTAATAATGAAATAAAGAATAGTGACATTTTAAATGCTGTTAAGAGTAATAAACTTAAATATGTAATGAATTCTGTTACTAAAACTAATACTGGTCTTACAGCTTATTTAGGATTTTTAAATTCACTTGCAGGTAGTCCAGAAATATTAACTAGTGAAATGCTTGATAATCAGGAATTAATATCTAATTTAAAGTTATTATTTAGTGGTGTAGAAAGGGTATCAGGAAGTACTTCATTCTTAGAAGATATGTTTTTAAATAGTACTGATTATGAAGCAGTTATTGCGACTGAATCATCATTAATTAGAATTAATAAGCAACTTGAAAGTAAGGGTGAAGATACATTGTATTTATTATATCCTACTGATGGTGTTGCTATTAATGATAGTCCATTTGCATATGTAGATAGAGGACAAGATAAGTTAGAAAATTTTAATAAATTACAATCATATTTATTAAGTTTAAATACTCAAAAAGAATTAGAAAAATTAGGTAAGAGAACTTGGTATGGTGGAACTAATTCTAATGCTGATAAAGATGTATTTAAAACTTCTTATGGAATTGATACAAATAAATATTTGATACCACTTAAGTATCCTTCTAAAAAGGTTATGAATGAAGCAATTGGGCTTTATATAGCTGAACTTAGAAAGCCTGCGGCTGTTGCGTTTTGCTTAGATTATTCAGGTAGTATGGCAGGTGCTGGAGAAAAACAATTAAAAGATGCTATGGAATTTATTCTTGATAAAGAACAAGCAAGTTCTGAAAGACTTCAATTTTCAAAATATGATAATATAATAGTTATACCTTTTGATACTAATGTAAGAAGTACTTGGTATTCTATGGGAGATGATACATCAGCATTAATTACTAAAATAAAAGGGGCTAGACCAACTGGTGGAACTAATATATATGGATGTTCTGTTGATGCACTTAAAGAATTAAATAAATTAGGTAATGAATATACTAAGTCAGTTGTACTTATGACAGATGGTTTATCAAATGTTGGTAAGATGTATGATTTATCTACTTATTATCAACATTTAAAAAATAAGATTCCAGTTTATAGTATTATGTTTGGACAAAGTGATGAAACTGAACTTACTAATATTGCTAATTTAACTAATGCTAAAGTATTTGATGGAAGAACAAGTTTAATAAGAGCGTTTAAAGAAGTAAGGAGTTATAATTAATATGAATATACAAAAAAGATATTTATTATCGGCCTTAGCTTCTGGATTAGCATTTATAATATTATATGTAGTTTTAGATTTCTATTTATGGATTGCATTAATACTTACAGCAGTTATATATATAGCTGGTATATTCTTATTTAAATCGCAAGATATAAGAGTATATGATAGAGAAGCACTTGCAAGATATAACTTTGAGATGTCAAAACTAAATGACTATAAAGAAAGAATAAAAGATAAAACTATAAAAGAAAAACTTGCTAAAATAGTAAACGTATCACAAAAGATAACAAAACATTTAGAAACTAGACCTAGAAATGCTACTAAAATATATAATTTCTTAGATTATTATTTACCATTTACAACTAGAATAGTTACTAAATATATTGAAGCAGAAAGTAAAGAAGAAAAAACATTTGTTGAAAATAAACTTATACTTAAGATGTCAGTATATATTAAAGAAGTAGAACATGAATGTGATAGATTGTTAGAAGAAATAGTTAAATCTAAAGATCAAGAATTAGATTTTGAGATGAAGGTCTTTGAAAAAACATCTGATTTGGATATTGATGAAGATGAGTTAAAAGGAAGTGAAAAAAATGTTTAAAAAAGAAGGAATGATTTCAAAAATAATAGGTGTAGTTCTATTAGTTGTAATTGTAGTAGTAGTTATTCTTATTAAGAATGGAGATTTTACTAATTCAGTAACTGAGATATATGGTGCAGTTGGTGGTGGTAAAGAAGATTTACTTGCTGATGAAGAAATAAATAAGATATTTGCTAAAAAATATAAATTTAAATTTGTACAAGATTCTTGGAGTAATGGTAAAACTGTTAAAGAGAGTTTGGTACGTAAAGATGGAAGTAAGTATGATTTAGCTTTCTTCTCTGATCAAAGATATTATGATTACTTTAAGACTTCTCCTAAAGCAGATGAAGCAGCTCGTGATTATGTAGTGGCTGGAGATTTAGTTCTTAATACTCCGATAGTTATTTATAGTTGGGCTGAAGTAACTGATGCTTTAATTAAAGAGAATATTGTTACTGTTCAAAATGATGTTTATTATATAACTGATATGAACAAATTAATTAATTATATATTAGAGGGAAAAAAATGGAATGAACTTGGTCTTAATATTTATGGTCAAGTAAATATTGGTTCAACAGATCCTGTTACTTCTTCACCAGGTGCTACATATTATGGACTTTTATTATCAATCATGGCTGGAGGAGATGTAAATTCTGTTAGTATTAATGAAGCACTTCCTAAATTAAAAGAATTCTATTTAAAGAGTGGATATATGAATAATACACCTGCTGATTTGTTCTCTATGTTCTTAAAAACTGGTATGGGTGCTAAACCTATGATCGTTGATTATGAAAAGAGTGTTATAGATTTTGCTAATGCAAATCCCGATGGATGGAATCAAGTAAAAGATAAAATTAGAATTTTATATCCAACACCAACTATATGGAATAGCCATTGTATAGCTGCTTTTGATGATAATGGTAAAAAATTATTAGAAGCATTTAATGATAAGGAAGTGGCTCAAAGAAGTTGGGAAAGATATGGATTTAGAGTAGGTACTACTGGTGGAAACTATGATGTTAGTAAGATTAGTGGTACTATTAAAGGAATTCCTCAAGAAATAACAAGTGTAACTTCAGGACTTAGAATGGATGTTTATAATGAAGTTATAGATTACTTAAAAAATAATCAATAATAAGAAGAAGATATTTTATACAAATATCTTTTTTATTTTGTCTTTTTTAATATTTTTAGCATAAAATTAAGAGTAAGTTATTTTTTTAGATTATTTCGTTGACAAAAAAATTAAAAATGTGTAGTATATATTACTACAAAAGAGATAATATTTTCTCGTATGTAATGTTTTAAATTTTTCATGGGGGATTTATGGAAAGTAAAGATTTAAAAAAAATTAAGCGTAGAGAACTATTAGAGTTGATGCTTGAGCAAGCAAAGAGAATTGAAGATTTGGAATTGGAACTAAAAAGTGTACAGGAAGAGTTAGATTCTAAAAAAATAAAAATTAAAGAAAGTGGTTCAATTGCTGAAGCGTCATTAAAACTAAATGAAGTATTTGAAAGTGCTCAAAAGGCTGTTGATCAATATTATGAAAATTTTAAAGAGAATTGTAAGAAAATGGAAGCATCATTGAAAAGAGAAACTACACTTCAAAGAAATAAACTTATTAAGGAAACAGCTGAAAAATTAAAGAAGAAAGAAATAGAACTTGAAGAGAAATATAAAAAGAAAGAAGAAGCTTTACTAAAAGCAAACAATAAATCAAGTTCTAAAGTAAATAAAGTAACAATTAAAAATCCTTCAAGAAGTAAAAAGAAAACAGGTAGTAATAAAAGGAAAAAATAATGCATAAGTTTAGAGATATGTTTAAAAAAAGAAAAAAAACACAAAAGAAACTTACATATAATGATTTAACTGTTGAAAATTTAGAAAAAGAATTACATAGAGAAAATTATAAGCATAGTTTTTCTAGGCTACTTAGAAGTACTATATATGTGTTAATAATAATAGTTGCGGTTGCATCAGTTGGAGCCACATTATTCATGCCAGTTATAGAAATAACTGATTCAAGTATGAAACCTTTAGTAGAAGATGGAGATATAGTTCTAACTATTAAAAGTAATAGCTTTAAAACTGGAGATGTAGTTGCATTCTATTATGGAAATAAAATATTGGTAAAAAGAGTAATTGGAGTACAAGGTGATTTTGTTAATATAGATAAAGATGGAATTGTTTATGTTAATGGTG
>OIZT01001175.1_pt1 | contig 12660 bp, 8 predicted proteins | sample 1588611 | NCBI WGS metagenome assembly OIZT01 (sample SAMN03283278) | human gut metagenome | biome: human-associated habitat; material: feces | host: Homo sapiens | place: Peru | collected 2012
TCGGGTCGCCCGTGATCCACGGACGCGCCTCGTTCAGGATGTACACCGAGGAACCGAGGTTCGCCAGCGACTCGATCGGGCGCTCCGTCGGGATCTGCGGCGGCAGCACCTTCCGCCGCAGCGCGAGCGCCGTCTTCAGGATCGCCGCCGCCGCCGAGGCCCGGAAACAGTGGCCAATGTTGCCCTTCACGGACCCAAGGCCGACGAGCGGCCCGCCCGGACGGTGTTCGCCCCAGCTGCGCTGGACGGCCTGGACCTCCGCCGCGTCGAGATCCGGCACGCCGCAGCCGTCCCCCTCGATCAGCTGGATGGACTGCAGCGGCGTTCCCGCGCGCTCCACCGCCGTCGCCAGCATCTCGTCCATCGGCGCCGAGCCGCACGCGACCGCGCGCACGAGCGCGTAGATGCGGTCATGCGCCCGCAGGGCGTCCGCCTCGCGCTTGAGGACGAAAAACGCCCCGCCCTCGCCGGGGATCGTCCCCCGCGCGTCCCGGTCGAACGGCGCGAAGTCCGCTGCGTCCGAAAAGAGGATCTCGCCCGAAAGGCCCTCCAGGAGCGCCCGGCTCAGGGGCGGCGTGAGCGCGCCCGCGAGCGCGATGTCCGCCCGCCCGCTGCGCAGGTCGTCCATCGCCGCGCGCAGGGCCGCGATGCCCGAGAGCGCCCCGGCGTCGAGCGTCGTCGCGCCGCCGGAGAACGAGCATTCGCGCGCGATCCAGTCGGCGATGCGGTGGCCCGCGCCGGAGAGGAAGCTCGCCGCGTCGGGCGCGGGCAGGGATTCCACGAGCTTCGCACGCACCTCGTTCAGCGACTCGGCGGGGGCCGTGCGGAAGGAGCGCTGGAGGATGTCCATCGTCTGGTCCACGAAGAACGTGTGCTGCAGCCAGTTCATCGTGGACGTGCTGAACGGCGGCGCGTACCCGAAGCGCACCGTGCCCCGCTCCGGTTCCGGCGCGTGCGGGCGCATCCCCGCGTCCGCCAGCGCGTCGAACGCGAGCTGCACGGCAAAGTAGAGGTCCTGGTTCTCGCCCGAATTGATCTGGCGCGGGAACGTGATGTCGCGCGGCACGCACGCATAGAGGTTTCCCAGCAGCCCCCCGTGCGTCGGGTAGGTCCGCCCCGGAAAGAGGTTGCGCGCGCCCGGCGCGAGCGCCCGGTCGGCCCCGAACGGAACGAGCGCGCTCTCACGGTGCATGACCAGACGCCAGAAGGCGCCCGGATCGGGCGCCCCCGCGAATCGGCACGACACGCCGACAATGGCAATCGGACAGGCTTCCACGCCGTCCATTATACCACATCCCCTCCCGCGTACGGGGCCCATGCGCTCAGCCGTGGCGCACGAGTTCCGCCGTTTCGAGGTAGATCACGTCCTCGGCGATGTTCGTCGCCACGTCCCCCACCCGTTCGAGCGCACGGAAGACCGAGAGCGCGGCGAGATAGGCATTCGCCCCCGCCGGGTCCTCCCGGATGCACGCCGCCGCGCGCGCCGCGCCCGCGCGGTAGAGCGCGTCGATGGCGTCGTCGGCCTCGATGACGGCATGGGCGCCCGTGGCGTCGTGCTCGCGCAGCGTCCGCAGCGCGGCCGCGAACTGCTCCCGCGCCCGCGTGCCGATCTCGGCGAAGCTCCACGGAATCGCCGGCGGCCGCGCGGCGACGGCCGCCACGTGCCGGGCGATGGCGACGGCGAGGTCGCCCGCGCGCTCGATCTCGCCGTTCACCTTGAAGATCGTCATCACGCGCCGCAGATCGCCCGCGACGGGCTGGTAGAGGGCGAGGATCTCGAGGCACGTCTCCTCGATGTGGTTTTCGGCGAGGTCGATCTCCCGGTCGCCCGCGACCACGCACGCCGCGAGGTTCGCGTTCCCCGTCTCCATCGCCTCCACGGCGGAGGCGACGGCCTCCTGCGCGCGGCGCGCGTGTTCGTCCAGCAGGCGCTCCAGGCGCGCCAGGGCCTTCTCGAAGTGGACTTTCATCTCAGCCGAACCTCCCGGACACGTAGTCCTCGGTCTGTTTGTTCTTCGGGTTCTGGAAGATCTGCTTCGTCGGCCCGACCTCGACGATGCGTCCCCTGTAGAAGAAGGCCGTCACGTCGGAGATGCGCGAGGCCTGCTGCATGTTGTGCGTCACGATCACGATCGTGAACGTCCTGCGCAGACGGTCCATCAGTTCCTCGATCTTGAGCGTGCCGACGGGGTCGATGGCGCTCGTCGGCTCGTCCATCAGCAGTACCTCCGGCTGCGCCGCGATCGCCCGCGCGATGCAGAGCCGCTGCTGCTGCCCGCCCGAAAGCGCCGTGCCCGGCTCCCGCAGCTTGTCCTTCACCTCGTCCCAGAGCGCCGCGCCCCGCAGCGCCTCCTCCACGCGGTCGTCAAGCTCGCGGCGGGTCGCCTTGAAGTGGAGGCGCACGGGGTAGGCCACGTTGTCGTAGACGCTCATCGGGAACGGCGTCGGCTTCTGGAAGATCATCCCGACGCGGCGGCGCAGGTCGAGGAGGTCGACGTCCGGGTCGAGGACGTTCTTCCCGTCCAGCAGCACCTCCCCCTCGGCACGCTGGCCGCGGTGCAGCTCGAAGATGCGGTTGTAGACGCGCAGATGCGTCGACTTGCCGCACCCGGAGGGCCCGATCACGGCGGTGATCTTGTTCGCCTCGACGGCGAGGTCGTTTTCGAAGAGCGCCTGGCGGTCTCCGTAGAAGAAGTTCAGGCCCTTCGTTCTGATCTTGTATCTCTTCTCCATAAAATCCTTCCTTTCACCTTCACGAACGCCCTTCCCGGCGCGGCCGGGCGAAGAAGCGCACGGCGACGTTGAGCGCGAGGATGGCCCCGGCGATGACGAGCGCCGCGCTCCAGCCGACGCGCTGGACCTCCTCGAACGGCGAGTCGAGCGTGTTGTTCGCGATCAGCACGGGGATGGACGGCGTGGGCCCGCCGAAGTAGTTCGTCGGCCAGTCGTCCGCGTAGAGCGCCGTGAAGAGGAGCGGCGCCGTCTCGCCCGCGACGCGCGCGACGGCGAGGAGGATGCCCGTGAGCATGCCGCGCGCGGCGTCGCGGCAGACGAGCCCGAGCGTCACGCGCGTCCGGGACGCGCCGAGCGCGAGCCCCGCCTCCCGCAGGGCGGTGGGCACGAGCGCGATCTGGTCCTCGGTCGTGCGCACCGCGACGGCGAACATGAGCATCGCGAGCGCGACCGACCCCGCGAAGCCGGAGAAGTGTCCCGTCGGAACCACGAGGACGCCGTAGACGAAAAGCCCCACGATCACACTCGGCACGCCCATCAGGAGGTTGATCGCGAAGCGGCAGATGCCGGTGAAACGCCCCTTGCCGCCGAACTCCGCCAATCCGATGCCCGCAAGAAGCGCCGAGGGGATCGCGAGCGCCGCCGCGCCGAGCGTGATGACGAGCGTGCCGACGAGCGCGTTCGCGATGCCGCCGCCCGGCTCGCCGTAGGGCCGCGAGCGGTGGATGAGGAGGTCCCACGAGAGCGCCCCCGCGCCCTCGCGGACAACCGTCCAGAGGATCCACCCCATCAGCGCGAGCGCCAGTACGGTCGCCACGAGCGAACAGCCGCGCACCGCGACATCGACGATCTTCCGTCCCGTCTTCTTCCGCGTTTCCATTCCGTTACCTTCTTTCCCGCAGCAGCCGCTGCGCCGCGACCTGGATGACGCACTCCACCGCGAGGAGCGTCCCGCCGAGCGCGAAGAGCGCGCTCTTGTGGAGGCCGTCCGCCTCGGCGAAGTCGTTCGCGAGCGTCGCCGCGATCGTCGTGCAGCCGTCGAAGAGGCTGGTCGGCAGCGCCGCCACGCCGCCGCAGACGAAGAGGACGGCCATCGTCTCGCCGAGCGCGCGCCCGAGGCCGATGAGGATGCCGCCGACGAACGCGCGCTTCTGCGCCCGCACCACGACGTCCCACATCGCCTCCCAGCGCGTGCAGCCCACGCCCGCCGCCGATTCAAGGAGCGCGGGAGGCGTCTGCGCAAGCGCGTCGCGCATGACCGCCGACACGTAGGGCAGCACCATGAACGCGAGGACGAGCGCGGCGGCGAGGACGCCGAAGCCCGTCGTCTCCACCCCGACCGCCGCGAGCGCGCTCTGGAGGAGCGGACAGAGGACGAAGAGCCCCCACATGCCGTACACGACGCTCGGAATCGCCGCAAGCAGGTCGAGCGCATGCGCGAGCGGACGCCCCAGCCACGGCGGCGCGGCGTTCACGAAGAGCGCCGCCGCGAATGCGAGCGGCACGGCGACGACGAGCGCAAGGCCCGTCGTCACGAGCGTGCCGACGACCGCGCCCGCCGCGCCGAACGAGCCGCCTGCGGGGTTCCAGTCGTCGGAGAGGAGAAAGCGCAGGCCCTGCGCCCTCCAGAGATCCGCCGACGCCCACACGAGCGCGGCGGACAGGGCGATTGCAAGGAGAAGCCCCAGCGCCGCACCTGAGCGGCACAGGCCCTTGAAGAGCGCATCTGTCGAGAATCCTTTGGTGTTCATCGCCGCACAGTATGCGCTTTCGCGGTTAGAAGCCGATGCGAAAACCGTTAGGATTTCGTTCGCGAAAACGCCGGGCCGTCCGCCGGCGGCGCGCAGCCGGCCCGGGGAAGGCCCCCGTCATTCATATCGCATGGTCCAGAACTGCCAGCGCAGACGGTCGGCGAGATGTTCGTCTTTGAGCGAATCTTCGTAGATCCACTTGCCGCGGTGCGTGAAATCCGCGAGCGGCGGGCAGAACGCGGCCACGTCGCCGAGCTGTTCGCGCGGCGCCACCCGCACGTCTTCGACGCCGTCGAGCGCATCAAGCATCGCGAAGAGGAAGTCGGCGGGCCCCACCTTCACGCCGCCCACGTCGTAGACCACCGGCAGATGACGCCGAACTGCGAGCTTCTTCGCCGCTGCGCGAACGTCCGCCGCCTTCACCGTCACCGGCGCGGCGACGCCCACGGGCCTCTCGAGGAAGCCATACACCTTCCCGGGCAAGTAGCGTTCCGCGCCGTTCAGGAACGCCACGGCGGCATGGAAGACATCCGCCACGCACCATGAAGCCGGCGAGGAGACCGGCCCCAGGCCCTTCGCCAGCGAGGCGCGGATCGCGGGCAGGTCGGCCTTGGTGATCGGCTGGCGCGGGCGGATGGCTGCCGCCAGCTTCTCGCAGTCGACAATCTCGAAGCGGCTGTCGGCCTTCAGCTGGCGGAGAAAGGCCCGGAAGCGCGCGTAGAAATGCGCCGTCACCTTCGCCTCGCGCCTTTCGGACGGTTGCCAGAAACCGTATTCGCACCAATTGCCCCGGCGGAAGTTCACGCCGTCCCAGAACTCCGAGCACGGCGCCATGCACGGATGCATGTAGAACACGACCGCGTCCTTCCGGGCGGCCTGGTCGAGGCGCTCGGCAATCTGCGCGTCGTCCAGATCACGGGAAAGCCCGACGTCCTGCAAGCTCATGGTGCCGTTGTAGTCGATCTGGAGCATGTTCTGGTACCACACGCGGTCGCCAGACGGCAGCTGGCCCCCGAACGCCCCGAGCCCGCCGTGGAAGATGGCGCCGAGGTCGGAATGGACGTCCAGCGCCACATGGCTGGAACTGCATCCGGGATAGCAGGAGAGGATGAGACGGTCGAGATTGAAGGCGGCACGCAGCATGCCATAGCCCTCCGCCTCGTCCTTGAGCGTGCGGCGATAGGCTTCGCCGTAGTCCTTGAGATCGGCGATCTCGACGATGTTCGGGTGCAGGGAGTGGTAGAGCGTCTGCGTGCCGATCACGTGCTTCTTCAAGGCGTCGATCACGTCGAAACGGCGATTGTCCACCAGCACCTTGGCAAGATAGCCCACCACGTTGAAATTGCCGCGCACCCCTTCCTCGGTCATGATCCTGGCCACCTCGCGCGCGGCGTCCCAGGAGGCGGGATTCACGAAGTCTTCGGTGTCGTACCACAACTGCACCCGGGTGCGCCTTGCACCTGGCGCGCGCAGCCAGCCATTGTAGTCGAAGAGCGGATTCACCTTTGCGCGGTCGCGCAGCCAGCCGACCCAGCCGTTCTCGCGGCAATGGGTGCAGCCAATGCCGTTGAGGATCGCCTTGTCCCTCGACGGGCAGGCGTTGAAGGCGGCGTAGACGTCGGGCGGGGGGCAGGTGGTGTCGGAAAACCCCACAATGAAACGAACGGGGATCTTGATGCGCGAGGCGAAGTTCACGCCGTCGTAGTAGGGGGCATTCGCCTCGGCGCGGGCCCGGCGGGCGGCGTCAAGGCCGCCCAACAGATTCGGCCAGCCATTCTGACGCTTCGCCCTGTCGCCGAAATGGCCGGTGAGGGCCGGCACCGCGAAGCAGGCGCGCGTGAAGCCGCCGTTGAGGTAGGCAAGGTAGAGGCCGAAGCCGCCGCCCTGGCTGGAGCCGAAATAGACGACCCGCGAACGGTCGGCCTCGGGACGCGCGACAATCCAGTCCACCGCACGGGAAATGCCGAGCATGGCGTCGTGGAAGAAGTAGTCGCCGCGCTGCCCGTCGATGCCGGCGGTGGCGGCGTTGTAGGCGTTGGTGCCCAGATGCCACTTGACGCCCAGCGCGCGGTTCTGCTCGGCGAGCAGCTGCCGCTGCGTCTCCGGGTCTCCGGCGGGTTCAAAGGCATGTACGCTGAAGGTGGCGGTGATTTCACCGGCGTTCCCCTCCCAGGGGCCGATGCAGCCGTCGCCGGCGTCGCAGACGCGGATGCGCACCCGCGCGGGGTAGAGCGACTTGTCGGCGGGAATGGTCATGAAGCCATGCACGCGGCGTTGGTTGAAGGTGGCGAAGCTCACCTTGTAGGTGTCGTATTCCGGGCCCCTGTTCACCCGTTCGCATCTGGGGTCGAGCGGCACCTCGCGTTCGAGGCGCGCCTTCTCGCCCTGCCAGTAGGCATCGAAGTCGGCGGGCGCGGGCACGTCCTGGCGGATCTTCTCCACGTCGTACCCCACCGACCAGGTGCGGCGGTCGGCGCCGCAGGCGACCGTGAGGCGCAGGAAATCCGGGCCATCCAGCTGTCCGCGCACAAAGAACGGATTCTCCTTCGAAAGATCCACCTGCCCCGCGCCCAGCCTCTTCGAGCCGAAATTGTCCAGCCTCCAGTCCACCGTGCCGCTCTTGGCACGGGAACCGTCGGCCTCGTAGTAGGTCACGCGGATCACGGCCTCCTCGCCGACGCGATAAAGCGCATCGGCATGGTTCTGCCAGATCTCGAAGCGTCCGCCGAAGGCCACTCCGGCGGCAATGCACAGCAGTAAGGACAGTTTTTTCATAAGTCTTGTTTCGTGCACGCATGCCGAAGAGCCGCGTCGCCGCGCCCCGTCCCCGCGCGCATCGCCTTGAACGCACGCCAGAGCGCGACGACCGCGACGAGCTCAACGGCGACGGCCAGCGCGACCAGGAACCCCGCCGTGTCCTTGTCGACCAGGCGCATGGCGCCCTTCAGCACCGTCTCGGCGACCGACCGAAGCGGCGCGCGGAAGAAGTGCGAGACGAAATAGGCCGCGAGAGCCCCCTGCCCGAAGAGGAGGATGAGCGCCGTGCCGCGACGGAAGAGGAAGATGTCGCAGGCGACATAGAGGACGGCGAGCGCGAGGACGCACCAGCCCATCGCGAGAGCGGTGAACGAAAGCGTGTAGATCGGCTTGATGACGGGAATCCAGATCGAGGCGATGCCGCCAAGCGCAAAAAGGCCCGCCGCATAGCCGAAGAGCGCCAGCGCCTTCACACGCTTCGTCCAGGCCGTTCGCAGGAGCATCGCCGCCTGATAGCCGCACATCGTCATCGCCGCGAACATGAGCGAGGTCAGGAACCAGGTGTAGTGGCTCGGCTTCGCGACATAGGGATTGTCCGCGGGCAGGAGCGCGGAGAGAATCGCGTGATCGACCTTGAACGCGAAATTGCCGGTCTTCGTGTAGTCGCCGCCCCAGGCGAGAAGCGCCGTATAGACGAACGCGCAGGCGAACGGCGCCGCGACGGAGAGGGCCCGCGACGGCACGGCCATCAGGGCCGCCGTCGCGAGATAGCCGACGGCGATGGACTGGAGCGTGTTCGCGAACGGGCTGAAGGTCCCGGGATTGAACTCGGCCCAGTTCCCCTGCACGAGACCGCCCATCGCCCAGAGGAGCGCAACACGCGAGAGGACGCGACGCCAGAAGACGCCCCGCCCCTCCCGGAGGCGGCGCCCCAGCGCGAACGGCATCGCCGCGCCGCACATGAAGATGAACAGCGGCATGATGATGTCCCAGAGCGTGAAGCAGACCCAGCCGTGGGAGAACTGGCCCATGAACGACGCGGGGAAGCAGGCGAACGCTCCCTGAAGCGCACGGACGAGCGGGCCTACGACGGTCAGGAGCAGCATGTCGAGCCCGCGCAGCACGTCAAGCGAGAAAAGACGCGATGCGGGGTAGTCGGCCGCCGTCGGGAACCAGGTACGAACGAAGTCTTTCATCGGATCCGACCAGCCAGCGGCAGCACGCCCGGGGCCATAGCCGCCAGGGGCGCAAGTGAAAAGACGAGGACGAAGAATTTCATGGGCTTGCAATGTCGTGCGCGGCACGGCGGGCGTGTCAGGGACGCGCATAGGTGAGAACCAGGTAGGACTCCGGCGGCATCTGCGGCGTTTTGCGGAATGTTTCCGTCACGTCGCGCGGCCGGATGCGCTCCGGGTCGTCCGGCGGATTGTGGTCGGTCAGGGAGTTGGCGGACAGGCAGACGGCACGCGCGAGCGTCCAGCCGCCGCCGCCAAAGGCGACCGACAGCGTCCGCGCCTCCGGCGCGCCGTTCACGACGTGCAGCACGGCCGAGCGCCCGGCGTCGTCCCGCGTCGCCGACACCTCCACCGCCTGCCCCTCGACCACGCTCGCGACAAGCACGTCGCGGTGCGCGGCCGACGCCATCGCCTGCGCCCAGGCGCACGGCTGCAGCCAGGCCTTGTCGGGCGTGAAGAACACCTGCCCCTGGTCCCAGCCGTTGTCGTTGTGGTTGTAGGGCTGCAGCGCGTTGGCCGGGCAGCTCGTCAGCAGGAAGTCCCCCTGCTCGCGGCAGGCGATGAGGATGCTCGCGTGCGCCAGGGCGCGCCGCATGTCGTGGTGGTTGCCGTTCTCCTCGAAGATCGCGAGCCGCATCTTCGACTGCGGGTTCAGGCGGCGCACCATGTCGCGGAAGGCGGCGCATGCCTCGCGCACGTTCTTCCCCGATCCCGCGCCCCAGCAGCCGACGTGCAGGTCCCAGTAGTCGCAAAAACCGTCCGTCTGGCGGAAGCCCTCCTCCAGGATGTCCATATGCTTGGCCTGCCACATGATGGCGTTGACGAACTTGAGCTTCGGATTCTCCCGGCGCATGGCCGTCACGAGGCGCCGCACGCTCTCGCCGTAGCGGCGCACGCTCGGCAGGTCCGGCTTCCCGCAGTAGGGATTGTACCCGGCGCATTCCTCGTTGCCGATCTGGACGTAGAGCGGGAGGTCGAAGCGCCGGAGCCACGCGGCGAGCCGCACGGCGTCCTCCACCGGCTCGTAGGCGTTGATCGAGAACGCGCAGGGCACCTTCATCTCCGCCGCCATGCGGACGAACTCGGGGATCATGAAGGCATACGAGCTCCACCAGCTCCACATGCCGTGGTAGAACGTCCGCTCGCCCGTCATGTGCCTGTAGAGGTAGTCCTTCACGTTGACCATCGACCCGCCCCAGCGCAGGAAGGTGAGCCCCTGCTTCTGGAACGCCCGCACGAGGTCCTCGCGGCAGCCGAGTTCGCCGAAGCGGTTCGTCGGCTCGTCCACGAGCGATGCGTCGTCGATCCACACCTTCCCCTGCCCGAGGGCCGAGATGCGCAGACGCGCCATGGGGTCCGTCACGCGCGGCACGAGCGCGAACGCGACCTTGCGCCAGGCGTCGGGCGCATCGACCTTCTCGACGCGGTTCGTCGCGTAGACCTTGAGCCCGTCGTAGCGCTCCAATGCGAACTCAAGGGCGTCCACCTGCCCGCGCACGTGGACGTACCCGAGCATCCGCTTCCCCTCGCGCGCCGGCACGCCCCAGGCCTTGAGGCCCATGTTGGCGACGCCCGCCGCGTCGCCCCCCGGCAACAGGACCTGCGACGCCCGCCCGAGACGGTGGACGGCCTCCGTCCAGTCAAACGTCCCCTTCCCGTGCGCGACGGGCGTCCACCCGCCGGCCACCCGCTCGGGACGGTTCGTCGGCGGCGGGGCCTCGAAGCCCTCCAGGTAGAGGCGCTGCGCGTCGAGCCCACCGTAGATCTCGTGGTTGACGTCCTCCATGCCCGTTCCGTAGAGCGTGCGCGGCACGCGGGCCTTGACGTCGGCGAGGTCCACGCGCACGACGACCCCGCCCGCCAGCGCCGCCGCCGCCGAGAGGGAAAACACCCAGAACAAACCGCGCTTCAGCCTCATGGCCTTTTCTCCTTTCACGTTCACCGCCCTCATCGCACAATCATGAGAAACCCGTTCTGCGGCAGCCACGCCTCGTAGCAGCCGATGTCGACCGTCCGGCCGGACACGCGCGGATAGCCGCCCCGGTCGACCGCGTCCGCGTCCCATCCGAGCGCCACGCCGGCGTCGACGGCCTTCGACGTGTGGCGCGGCATGTAGTAGGGGTAGTCGGCGAAATGGCCCGCGTTGAACTTCGGGCCTTCGCCCGCCGCGAGCGCCACGCAGTCCGAGAAGGCGACGGCCTCCGGCGGGACCGTACACGTCTGGTAGAGGCAGTGGTCGAGCGCGAGCGGCGCGTCGGTCGTGCCGCCGCCGCTGATGTCGGCCGCCGTCCCGTCGCCCGCCGTGTTGCCGGAGAAGAGCGTGTTGACGGCCGCGCCGCCCGGCATCTTGAAGAGCGTTCCCTCGTTGCCGACGACCGTGCAGTTGACGAGCGTCGGCGGCGTTCCCCCGGCGCCGGCGTAGAAGATCCCCTGCGGGCCGCCGCTCGCGTCGCGCGCGAGCCGGTTCCCGACGACGAGGCAGTTCGTCAGCGCACAGCTGGCGGCGGCGACGATTGGTAGGTTCGTCGTGTCGGCGAGGGTGCAGCGCGTGAGCGCGCAGTTCGTCACGCACCCCTCGACCGTGCAGTCGAAGAGCGTGCCGCCGTTCACCGCGAGCGCGCCCCACCAGCGCGTGGCGCGCGGGATGGCGTTCGTCGGATCCAGCCGGTAGGCCGAGGTCGTGCTCCACTGGTCGCGGAACGTGCAGTTGTAGTACGTGCCGCCCGTCGCGCCCGCCACCCTGCCGGATTCGGCGCGCATCGAGTTGCCGACGAACACGCAGTTCGACCACACCGACACGCCGCTGCCGACGCCCGAAGTCCAGCCGGAGGCGTTGTTCGTGAACATGCAGTCCTGCACGACGACCACCTTGTCCGCCTTGGCATGGATCGCGCCCTGCGAGCCGCCCTCCCTCACCCAGTTCGACTCGAACCAGCAATTCGACACAACGCCTTCCTGGTTGTACAGCGCGCCGCCGTTCCCGGTCCCCATGTTCCCGACGAACGTGCAGCCGATCAGGGCGCGGCCATTCTCCAGCGCCCCGCCCGGGCTGTTCGTCGCCGCATTGTACCTGAACGTGCAGTTCGTCGCCGCGCAATAATACGAGACCGCGCCGCCGCAGCCCTTCATGGAGACATTGCCTTCAAGGAGGCAGCGCGACAAGATGACCTGATGGCAGGCGCCGCCGGTCGTCGCCCGATTGTCCCGGAAGACCGTGTCAAAGGCATGGCCGTATTTCAGGACGCCCGCAGCGCCCGCCTCCGCGACGTTCGATTCGGCAAGGCAGCCGTACATCGTCGCGCCGGCGACGACCCCCGCCCCGTCCGTCCCGCTCGACACATTGCCCCGGAAGACGCAGTTCGTCAAATAGCAGAAGGCCCCCATCGCCACCCCCTCTTCGGTGACGACGATCGCCCCGCCGGCCCCCTTCTGCGCGCGCCCGTTGGCCATGGTCAGATTCTCGATCCAGGACCTTGCCTTGCCGAGGCAAAGGATGCGCGCGCCGCCACCCTGCAGCACGACCTCGTCGCGTGTCGCGGACGGATCGCCGCGCAGCCTGATCGTCTTCTTTCCAACGGCGAGATGCGAATCCCCGACCTTCCCGCCCGTGGCGCTGACCACGCCCGAAAGGTCGTAGACGCCCTTTGCGAGCGTGACGACATCTTTTTCGGCGCAGTTCGCGAGGGCGTTCGTGAGCGCCGCGACGGCCGCCTCGTTCCCATCGGCGGGCGACGGGATGAGCCATTCCTCGGCCGCGGCCGCCATGGCCATGCCGCCGCAGAGCAATGCCGCGCCAAGACGGCATGGGACGGCTGCGCGGCGATACATTGCATTCTTTTCCGACATGTCAGGGTCCTTGGTTGATGTGGTGGAGACGCGGTGGAAGGACACGAAAGAACCAATTGCGAGATGATTTGCAGGTATTATGCACGATTCCATCCCCTTGTGTCAAATCGGAATTTTTGGAATTTTTCAATCGGCAATGGTAGGGCGCGACGTCCCCGGCGCGCCGCGCCCACGGGGACGCCCACAGGCATGCGGGCCGCCGGGGACGTCGGCCCCTACCACGCCCCGCGCCATGCAATGCCCATGCCCCGCGCCACGCCTCGTACCCCCGCGCCACGTCCGCACCCATGGTAGGGCGCGACGTCCCCGGCGCGCCGCGTCCACAGAGACGCCATCGG
>OIZT01001176.1_pt1 | contig 12659 bp, 9 predicted proteins | sample 1588611 | NCBI WGS metagenome assembly OIZT01 (sample SAMN03283278) | human gut metagenome | biome: human-associated habitat; material: feces | host: Homo sapiens | place: Peru | collected 2012
GATATGGCAGCTAATGCTTCACCACGAAAACCTAAAGTATTTATAAAATATAAATCATTTTCATTTTTAATTTTAGATGTTGCATGTCTACTAAAACATAGTTTAGCATCGTCTCTACTCATGCCACATCCATCATCAACTATCTTAATTAGTTTTGTACCTGATAGTAATAATTCAATCTTTATGTTTTTACTTCCTGCATCTATACTGTTTTCAACTAATTCTTTTACTACGTTAGCTATTCTTTCAACTACTTCACCAGCAGCTATTTTATTAGCTAAGTTTTCACTCATTATATTGATTTTGTTCATATTAAATCATACTCTTTCTAATACTTACCAATTTAGTATCAAGTGTATATACTTTTATACTACCTGGTTTTGTAATTCTTATGAAACCTAAACCATTTATTAATATATCAGATGGCTCTTTTATATCGTAAGTTACATTTGGTAATATAGTTAGTTTATCATTTTTAGATTTTACTTTTTCATATCTTAGTTTATCATTCATATAGAAACTAAAACTATTTGATTTATCAGATATATTTTCTATTCTTAGGATATCGTTTACTACTATAGCGTAACCATTTCTAATTTGAAATGTTTTAACTTTTAATTCTTTTTTAGGATATAATTTAACTACTTTAGAGTAGTCTACAAAGTTATATATAGCATTACCATCTATGAATCCAGGAGTGTCTACTATAACTAATCTTGGATTTAATTTTATTGTTATATAAGACGCTGTTGTGTTTGGAATACTACTTGTAGTTATAGTTGGATTTTTGCATACGCTAGTAAGCAAATGATTTATAAACGTACTTTTTCCGCTATTAGTAAATCCTACTATATAAAGTCTTTTAACATTATCAGTTTCGATTTTCTTTAAGAAATTATCTATATTATAATTCTTAACTGAGCTTATAAACATAATATCTTCAGTATTAACTATGTTAGATTTAATATACTCTATAAGTTTTTTTTCTTTTAGACTTTTAGGTAAAACATCTCTTTTAGTAATTAAAATATATTTTTTATTTTTAAATCTATTTATGTATTTTTTTACATTTTCATTTATATTAAGTGCATCTATTAAGAATGCTACACTAGCTAGATTATCACTATTAATATTTCTTATTATTCCATCGGTATCTATTTTTTTATCTAATACACTATATTCTCCATAATGTTTTATTTTAAAGCATCTTTCGCAATATTCTGCTTTATCATATACACTTGATTTTACAAATCCTTCATCTTTAGCATTTTCACATTGAAGTATACTTCCACAACCTAAACATTCTTTATTCATAGTATTTTCCCCTTACAAATAAATCTTTTTTTTCTAAACTTCCATATATTATTTTTTCTATCATTCTATTAATTAAAGTCATACTATAATCTTTCTCCGTTAGTGGATTTACTAGTACACTTGTTATATCTAATCTATTAGCTCCATAAATATCTGTTAATAGTTGATCTCCAATTGCAGCTATTTCAGAACTTTTATATTTAAATCTTTCCATTATTTTATTATATTTATCTTTTCTAGGTTTTAAAGAGAATGCACAGGCATCTACCATTAAATAGTCTTTAAATGGTTCTACTCTATGTTTAGGAGCATTTGATATTATGATTACTTTAAATCCTTTGTCTTTTAGTTCATCAAATAATTTTTTAAGTCTTTTAGTTGGCTTATTTGTATGACTTGGAACTATTGTGTTATCTAAATCAAATAGTAAACAACGTATTCCTTTTTTATAAAGTTTGTCATAATTTATATAATAAATGCTTTTTTGATAAATATCAGGCATAAATTTTTCTACCATATCACACTTCCTCATTTAACATTATATCAATTTTTATTGGTAAAAAAAAGAAAAGTATTATCTTTTATTATAATTTTTAACATAAGAAAAGACTAATTTATTAATTAGTCATTCTAAGTATTAATTCTTTATGCGGAAGAGTTGATGATTTTATATTTGATTGTACGATGTTTCTACTATATGGAACTAGTTTCTTAATTATATCGTATGAACCATCTTTCTTTTCTTTTAATACATAATAACATGCTTTATCTTTTGGATCTGTTTTAAATCCTAAACCTGTACCTCTTAAGGTTTTAATATATGTATTGTCTAATATATCTTCCATGTCAAAGTGAACATGTCCTTGTATTATAGCATCATAATCTGTAACTGATTTCCCATCAAATATTGGATGCTTGTCTGCATCTAATACTCCTTTTATATATTCTTTATCTCTGTTATTACTTGTTATTATATCTTTTATTTTCTTTAATGCTTTTGGTGAATTAGTATAAAGAAATTGATTACTATTTTTCCCAACTTCAAAATTTTCTTGATATGTCCAGGTACTGTGATTACCATAGTCCCATCTAATATCATTTGCAAAGTGGCATAAAGCTATTTTTTTATCACCTATTTTTAAATCAATTGATGGAGTCCATAATTTCATTCTTTCTATTCTTTTTGAACCTAATTTGTCTTTAGTCCATTCTTGATTTTCTTGTTTTTCTCTATTGAAATAAACGAATGGTTTAGTACCTAATGTATTATAGTATTCACTATTTCCCATTACTGATACTACTTTATAATATTCTAACATGTCTATTACTTCAGCAGGAGATGGACCTAAACCAACATTATCACCTAGAGAATATATTTCTGTTATACCATTTTTTCTCATATCTTCTAGAACTGCAAGTGTTGGTTCATAAAGACCATGTGAATCTGTAAATAAACCAATTTCTCTACCTGTATAAATATCACTTTCTTTATTGATATTTATTTTAGGACTTAATACCTCTAGCAGTTTTTCTATTTTTTTGTTTCTTCTAACTACTTCATTATATTGTTCGTTAGGTTTAAAAACATTTTTAACGTTTTCTATGGCTGTTTTAGGTTCTTGCGTTATTACGAATGGTAGATTATATTTTCTATGACATATTAGTTCTTCTTCGGTAGGTTTTCTACCTCCTGGTAGTGCTATAGCTTTTGGTATTAATCCTTCTCTATATAATAATGCTTCAGCATTTTGCTTAGTTGCAGAGCTTGTTTCTAATATACCTTTTTGTGATATGTTAACGTTTGCTACTTCACTTGAATTGTTTTTAATTACTCTATTACTTCCAATGTTTTCTTTAGAACTACAAATAAAACTTCCTTTTTTAATTTCATCAAATAGAAGTATCATTTTAGAATAATCATAATAATATTTTTGTCCACTATAACTAATTGCACTTACTGATATAAAGTTACTTTTACCAGTTGACCTTCCATTCATTAAATCATCTATATTTTCGTTACTACTAAGAATATGGGCATATAAGCAATAGTTTTTATCACTAAAATCTAGTACTTCTCCTCCATATGCTTCACTTAGTTCTTGATTGATAATTCCATCTATATTACGTGATTTATCTATATTGGTTAAGTTTATTTGAGAATCTAATTCATATAATTTAGTTATTTTTTTACCAAAGTTACTAAATTCGTTTTGCATACTAATAAAGTCTTCGAATGTGCCTTCAAATATACTCTTAAGAGCATTTATTAAACTTTTCTTATCATTTGAATAATTAACTATTTCTATAATACGTGCATATTTAATTAATTCATCTATGTAAGCACATAGAAACCTACTATTTTTATTATAATTTTTTAGTGCCTCTAAACCTGTTACTCCATCTATTTTAGTAATTATTTCTAAACCATTACTAAATATAACATTATTAAATATATTTTTAATTTCTATAATACTTAAATTATTAATTTTATCATCATTTAAAAGGGATCTATAATAATCAAATGTAGTTTTTCTTAGACCTTTTAGTTCATCAATTGTTTTTATGTTTTCTTGATGACTAACACTAAATAAGAATTTTAAATCTTGTTTGTCATCTTTGCTTAAAGAAATGTTGTTTTTAGTAAGAGAAATGCATAAGTCATAATAGTATTCATAGTTATAAAGTATTTCTAATAGATTACTGATAATATATACATTATTTTCTTTTGAAGCATCTTCATAGTAATAATTTTTGAAGAAATAACTACTTACTTCCATGAATTCTTTTGATTTTCCACTATCTATTATATTTAGTACTTGTTTTAACCAATTTTTATATTTTGTGCTTCCGCTACCATACTGCATGAATGATTTAAAGTTTACTCCAAGTGATGTGATAAAATCTTTTATATCATTGTATCTATGTATCACTAAAACACTATTGCTTGCTTTAATTAGTTCTACTATTGCTGATAGATTTTCTTCTCCCATACCTAAATATCTTATCAAACTTTTTTTAATTTCGTCGTTAACATCATCTTTTACTAATATTGTTCCAACTTCTTCAGCATCCAACTCTTCTTTTGATATTAGCTCATCAATGATATCTTTATTAAGTTTTATTATGTAATCAGCTATTTCAGGTAATATTTCTCGATTTGGTGTGGTTAGGTTATGAAATTTTAATGTTTTTAGTTTGTTTCTTATTATGTCGTTTTTAAGTTCTATTATTCTTTTTACTTTTTCTGGATAATAACTTCCTGATTTTATTAAACTATATATATTATTTTCGTTAACTCTTAATTCTATGATTAGGTCGGTATATGGACTATAATAATCATAAATAATTATATAGCTTCTTAAGGATTCACTTCTGATTTCTTCTATAGTTTTTATTACTAAATCTTTGTCTAATTTTAATATTAGATCTTTTATTTTACTTGGTATTGTGTCACTTCTCAAGTATTGAGTTATTTCGTAATCTTTAAGATTTTTAATTTCTTTTTCTATATCATCTTTTCTTTTAGAAAGTATTATGTTTTTACTTAGATCTTTTACGTATTGATGATTTAAAATATCTAATAATTCTCTTGATGGAGTATTTAATAAATAATCATTAAAATCTTTTTCTCTTAATTCATATATTAATTTTGATACCTTTTCATATCTTAGATTACTAAAAAGTGGCCATAATTCTTCTATTTTAGTATTATTTATTAGATTAATGATAACTTCTTTTTTTCTTTCAAATATAAGTTTAGACAATTGTGATTCTTTGTAATAACCACTATAATATTCAATTATTTTCTTTTCATTTAAATTATTTATATATTCATTTATTACGCTTGATTTTACTTCATATATGGTTTCAATTACTTCATCAGTTAAATAGAAAGAACCTAATACTTTTTCAATATTAGTTATGTTTACTTGATATTTTAACAGTTGTTCTTTTGTTTCTTTTCCAATATCTTTATTCTTGATAACATCATATATATCAAAATTAGTATATATTGGTTCTTTTATTATAAAATTTATTAATTCTTTATTTTCATTTACATTTTTTTGAAGTAATAATTCTAATTCTAATTTAGCTAATAATGGGGGTATGTCTTTACTATTAAACTTTAACAATATTAGCATTTTTTTAGTTTTAAGATTATTTTTTTTATCTAAAACTAATTCTTGAATATTTTCTGGATATAATAGCTCACTTATCATAAGTGTTATACTATTTTTGCCATATTTGTTATATAAATCATCTAATTCTTTTTTAGATATATTTCTTGTTCTTAAGGCTGTCATTATATTAGTGATTTTATCTTTTTTAAAAGAATTTTCATATATACTATCTATTTCACTTAGTATTATTTTTTTAATAATTTCGGATATTTGTGAATCAAAAAGATAGTAAATTAACTGTTGCTCTTGTAATTTACTTATCTCTTCTTTTATTTTACTGGACTTTTTTGATATAATTTTCGATTTTTTGTCACTAGAATCTTTACTCTTGTCTAAGTATTCTAGCACACTTTTATATCTTAACCACCACATAATTTCCCCCTTAAACTATATTGGTTAGTATAATCTTTCTTCGTATTCAAATTCTTGATTTAATATTTGAACTGTATCTCCTTCTTTGGCTCCAAGTGACTTTAATTCTTCATCTACGCCTAAAGCTTTTAGTTTTGATGCGAATCTTAGAGCTGACTCATCTGAATTAAATCTTGTCATTTTTAATAATTTTTCTAATTCTGGACCAGTAACTTTCCATTTACTTTCCCCAACTCTTTCAATTTTATATGGCTTTTCATGTTTAAATTCATATAAAACATAGTCTTCAAATTCATTCTTTTCATATATTTCTTCTTCAGGAAGACTTTCTAATAATTCTTTTAATTTAAATATTAATTCTTTTGTTCCTTCTTTAGTAGCAGCACTTACTTCTAGTATTTCAGCATCTTTATATTCTTTTTTGAATTTTTCTAGATTTTCTTTTGCGTTTGGTAAATCCATTTTATTTGCTACTATAAGTTCTTTTTTATTATATAAGTTTTCATCGTATTTTTTTATTTCATTTCTTATGATTTTGTAGTCTTCTATTACGTCTCTTCCATCTACTTCTCCCATATCAAGTACATGGCATACGACTCTACAACGGCTAGCATGACGTAAGAATTTATCTCCTAAACCTACTCCTTCGCTAGATCCTTCAATCATTCCTGGTAGATCTGCTACTACGTAACTATAATCTCCTGCTTTTACTACTCCTAAGTTTGGTACTAATGTAGTGAAGTGATAGTCTGCTATCTTAGGTTTAGCTGCACTAATAACACTAATTAGAGAACTTTTACCTACTGATGGAAATCCTACTAAGCCAACATCAGCTAATAATTTTAATTCACAACATATATTTCTTTCTTCTCCTGGTTCTCCAAGTTCACTAGTATATGGTGCTTTATTTTTATTAGTCATGAATGCTGCGTTTCCTTTGCCGCCACGGCCACCTTTAGCTACTACACATTCTTGATTATCACTTACTAAATCACAAATTATAAGGTTTGTATCTGTGTCTTTGATTGTTGTTCCGATTGGTACTACTATAACTAAGTCATCAGCAGAACTTCCTGTTTGATTACGTCCACGACCCATTTCTCCGCTTTCACCTTTAATAACTTTTTTATATCTTAAATCTATAAGTGTACGTAAGCCTTTATCTGCTTTGAAGATGATACTTCCACCTTTTCCACCATTTCCACCATCAGGTCCTCCAAGTGGTACATATTTTTCACGTAAAAAAGAAGTGCATCCATCTCCACCTTTTCCAGCTATTAATTTTAAATTAACTTCATCAATAAACATAGTATCCCCTCATTTCCTCTAGATTATAGCATATAATACTTATTTTAGCAATTAGATTTTCAGTAAATAAAAAGAATCATATTAATGATTCTTTAAATGATTTTTATTTTATAAGAGTTGTGCAATTAACTTCTAACCATGTTGTACTTGGATTTGTACATGTTCCATCAATAGTTGTATTTTCAAATGTTACATTCGAACCGCTTATTGATGACCATTTATTAGAAGATTTATTACCAGTTATTGTAGAATTTTTTATTATAATATTTCCCGCGCGAATGGCTCCTCCACCTGAAGTTGCACTATTGTTTTTTATATTACATTTGTCAATTATAGAACCCTCTGATACATCTATTGCTCCTCCCCAGTTTCCTTTGTTACCTATAAAGTCGCTTTTTTTAATATATGTTTTTCTTGCTAATATAATTATCGCTCCACCATTAACTGTGGTTGTATTTCCTTCAAAATAACAATTCTCTATATTAACATCGTTCTTAGAATCACTTCCACCATAAATAGCTCCTCCGCCATGATTGCTTGAATTATTATAAAATTTACTATTTTGGATTGAAAATTCTTTTAAAAATTCGATAGCTCCACCCTTACCAGCTCTATTGTTTTGAAATGTTGAATTTTTTACTGTTAAATCACCTTTAGAATATATTGCTCCACCAGCTGAAGATCCTCCACTTGCGGTATTACTATCAAATTGAACATTATTTACTGCTAGTTCACTTGTCTCATCTACATAAATTGCACCCGCTGATGATGTATGGGTATTATTTTTTATATTTCCACCCTCAACAAAAGCTTTTGCACCACGAGTTATACCAATTGCTCCTCCCCAATTTATGCTTCCAGTATTATTGTATATGTTACTATTATTTAAAATTAGGTTCCCACCACTTTAACTAATAGCACTATATGCTGCTGAACTGCAATCATGAATATTTGTGTTATTAAGCGTTATATTAGAATTATATCCACTTATACAAACTGAGCTTGCTTGATATGAGTAACCATTTTTAACTTCTGAATCGTTCATTGTTAATGTTGATTCATTAATTGAAATTCCACGTATCTTATTAGCGTCTAGTATAACATTTTTTATTTCTACTTTTGTTTTATTATAGATGTTTATTGATGCACCGGGTCTATAACCTTCGTCCTCTGATACTTCTCTTGAACGTTCATTAGTTATAGTTCTTGTTTCTCCGACACCAACTATTTGTATTCTTTTTTCATTATCAAATTTCATATTTTGTAATTTAATATCACTTAGTAAGTATATTATTCCATTATTTTTTTTAATCAACTGATATGCTTTCTCAATTGAAGCTAGTGGTACGTTTTTATTAGTACCCGTATTTTCATCGTTACCTTCTGAAGAAACATAAAACTCATATGTTACAAATTCACCACAGTCTTCATTTACTACGTCATCAGATGTTAATTTTTCATATGATTTTGATGAAGATAAACAATAATTAGAATTAGATACAGTATAGTTCTTTACTTTTCCCGTGTTATCAAGCTCAATATAATACTTTACATTTTTATTTGTTAAATTTAATGTATCGTCATCGCTACTTATTGTTATTATATTTTTGCCTTGCATGCTTCCTTCGATAAACTTATTTGATGCTGATTTAATGACATTTTGTGCTTCTGTTATAAATGCTTGCTTCTTTGCTTTTGTATACATATTAATTACATTAGGAAGAGCTATTATTACTAATATTGCTAAAATTGCAATAACTGCAAGTAATTCAACTAATGTAAAACCTTTTTTATCTTTCATAATTCAACTCCTTTATCCTTAATAATTTTATCATATTTTAATTCAATTCTAAAGAATATTTTTACTTAAAATTAAAAAGCCTAACATACGTTAGACTTTACTATTCAGTATCATTTATAAGATTGCAGTATTTTTTATTGCTTGAATATTCTTTTGCTGTTACATCTGTTGACTTTATATTTACATCATTTGATATTGTTATTTCGTCTATTTTAATAACTACATCCTTATCTTTAGCTAATCCTTCCTTTACTAAATCACAATATACTTCTCCATTAGACATTAAGTCTGTAATCACATAATATACTTTAAATGTATTATTAGATAAATCAATATCAGATATTCTTCCTGATTGAGCTAAGCTATATGTATTTTTGTTTGTTTCAGTATCATATTTTATATTTAATGCACTATCATATATTTTAAATGTTGTTTCATATGCATCGATTTCTGATTTATTTACATATTTAAATAAATATATGCCATTTATTTCTTTTGTTTCTGTTTGCTTTAAATAATCAGCATCTTCGCCATCAATATATTCTTCTTTTTCATATATTACTTTGTCATTCTTTGTAAATTTAACATCATAAATCTTTTGATCTGCATTTTTTAGACTTAGTGTTAATTTTGTACCATCTGTATAATCACAAGTACCTGTATTTTCATTGTATTTACAGTTTGTATAGTTGTTATAGATACTTATTATTTCACTTGGAATATTTGGTTTTTCTTGCTTATCTTCAGATTGATTTGGTGTTTGTTCTGTCACATTATCCTTGTTATCATTATTGGTATTATTATCTTTACTTAAATCTTTAGAATAATATCCTACTAAAAATCCTATAACTGACATTACTAACAATAATGCAATAAATATAATTTGTTTTTTGTTTTTCATAATTCCACCTCTATTTTCTAAATATACTCTAACATTATTTTTAAATTTATGCAACTATTATGCGAAAAAAGAACCAATTATACATACATTGATTCTTTTCATTTTTATAATAAATTTAATTAGATTTTTTTGTTAATGTTAGAGACGTTACTTTATCTGGACCCATTTCATCTTCGTATTGAATGAAACCATTTGTATCTTTATTTAATCCATAGTATATTTTTCCGTATTTAACATGTGTGTATCCAGCATCTAATAATTCTTCAATACTCTTCATAGGTTCGCTTTTGACTACAGTTATTTTACCTATATTGTTTTTTACTAACTTGTAGCCTATAAACATATGAGTTACTACTCTTGTGTTTCCTGTTAAGCCAAAACATTCACTATCATTTGTGTAGTGATATTCTGTCACAAAACGATAACTATTTTTACCATCTCCATTACCATCTATTTCATAATACATTTTCATTTCTGTTGTTGAATATTCATATTGCATATAATCATATAAAGATGACTCTAATTCTAAAAGTTTATCTATGTTATCATCTATTCTTATTAGTTTTGATTTATTTGCTTTTTTTAGTTCTTTTTCAGCTTCTTTACTTAGTTCTTGATATTCATCAGTTCTATAGAATGAACCAACTTTTTCTTTTTCACTTTCTATTTCCTTTTCATATCCTTCTTCAGTTACATATGTATGAGAATGTTTTCCTTCTACATCACATGCTACTGTTTTAGCACAAGAACTCATAGTAAATAGTGTAGTTGCACTTAATATTCCTGCTAAAAATTGTTTTGCTTCTTTTGTCATTATTACCCCATTTCTTGATTGCGTATTTTAACATATGTTTGTGTTTTTGTCAATTTAAGGAGGTGTTAGTATAGATAAATAAAAGAGCCAACTATACAAACATTGGCTCTCTTTCAAACATTTTTTCTTCTTTGTATTCATATTCATTTAATAGTGTTACTTTTCCAGAAGAAAGTGTTTTTGGTATATCTATTAATCTTTGGTTAGCAGACCCTCTAAACAATAGATTTAAATCTTTTTGTTCAAGAATAAATCTTCCATCTACTAGTACATCTATATAATGAATGAATTTATCATATGCTGGATTTTTCTTTGACATTTCAATTAGTTCTTCAAATGTAAATCCAGTATACGCCCAAACGTTAAGTCCTATGGACTTAGCGTAAGCAGCTATTTTGGCACATTGTTCTGGTTGGAACATTGGATCTCCTCCACTAAAAGTTATTCCTGTATGATATTTTAGTTCGCTTATTGCTTCGCATACCATATCTATTGGAACAAGTCCACCACCATTAAAATCATGTGTCCCTGGATTTTGACATCCTTTGCAGTTATGTGAACACCCCTGAGTCCACACTACTGCTCTAAGCCCTGGACCATCTACGATTGAATCAGTAGTAAGGTCTGCTGCTAAACGTATATAATCACTATTTTGTTGCATGAGTTACTCTATCATTAACCTCTGCTTTCTTAGCATTGTTAAATCTATCTAATGTTCCTACTAGGTATCCAGTGATTCTTCTAATTCTTTCGAATCCTACTCCTTCTCCTACAGTTTTTTTACTTTTTTTAACTTCTTTATCCATAATATTTTATTCCCTTCTTTAAAAATTATTTTGTTAAGCTTCCACAGCCTTCATAGCAATCTAAGCAAGAAATTTTTTCCATTTCAACGCCTTCATTTTCATGTCTTCCACATCTTGGGCAAACATCTTTGATAACTCCAACGTATCCGCATACTGGATCTCTATCAACTGGATGGTTAATAGCTCCATAACCTACTCCTGTATCATGCATTATTCTAACAACTGTTTCAAATGCATCTACATTATTTACTGTATCTCCATCTAGTTCAATGTATGAAATATGTCCTGCATTAGTAAATGCATGATATTTTCCTTCAACTTCTAATTTATGTTGAACTGATGTTTTATAATAAACTGGTACATGGAATGAGTTAGTATAGTAATCTCTATCTGTAACTCCTTTAATTTTTCCATATATTGATCTATCTATAGCAACAAATCTCCCTGAAAGTCCTTCTGCTGGAGTAGCTAAACAAGTAAAGTTTAGGTTATATTCTTCAGTATATTCATCGCATTTTTTTCTCATGTGACCGATTATTTCAAGTCCTAATTTTTGTGCTTTTTCGCTTTCTCCATGATGTTCACCTATTAGAGCTTTTAATGTTTCAGCCAAACCTATGAATCCTATTGAAAGTGTACCGTGTTTAAGTACTGTTCTAAGCTTAGTAGTGTTATCCATTTTTTCGCTATTTAGCCATACTCCCGAACCTAATAAGAATTTGAAATTAGCTCTTGATTTAGAACATTGACATTCAAATCTTTGAAGTAATTGTCCTTTTACCAAATCCATAGTTTCATCTAATTCTTTATAGAATGCTTTCATATCAGCTTTATCTCTTTCGCCTAAAGCAATTCCATGCTTGATACCTAATCTTGGTAAGTTGATTGATGTGAAACTTAAATTTCCACGTCCTGGTGTAACTGATGGACCACAAACATTAGCTAAAACTCTTGTTCTACATCCCATATATCCAACTTCAGTGTTATAGTCACCTTCTACATAATATTTCTTGTTATATGGTGCATCTATAAATGAGAAGTTAGGGAATAATCTTTTAGCAGATACTCTACAAGATAATCTAAATAAATCGTAGTTTTTATCTTCTTTATTATAGTTTACTCCTTCTTTAACTTTAAATATTGAAATTGGGAATATTGGAGT